>JAALLR010000037.1_pt1 | contig 52318 bp, 53 predicted proteins | sample 7245931 | NCBI WGS metagenome assembly JAALLR01 (sample SAMN13049201, study PRJNA578106) | oil field metagenome | isolation source: filtered produced water from oil reservoir B9 | place: USA:offshore Texas | collected 2016 | reverse complement strand
TTGGTATAACCCACTTCGGTTTTTGGCTGCAGCAGGTCAAGCATAAAGTTTGTAAACTGCAGAGCCCGGCCCGCCAGCGCCTGGTTAAGGCTGTTTATTTCCTTCAGCCGCTCGGTGTTCTTTTTCAGTGAAGCTTTGATATTATTCAGCTCCAGCGCTGTCTTTTCCGGGGCATAGGGCACCAGATCTTTAAGGGAGGATTCCCGGGGCAGCCCCAGCTCCCTTTCCAGGGATTCCTGTACCTGTATGCGATCCTTTTCCATGGCTGCCAGTGTTCCGGAAAGTAAAGCCTGCTTTTCCGTAAATTGCTGCAGGCTTTGGGCATCATTTCTGCGCAGGCACAGGGTTTGCTCTTCGGCTATGGAAATAAGCTGCTCCACGATTTGTTTCTGGCGCTGCAGCAGGTTATACAGTTGTGAGAATTGCTCCTTTACTTCCATGGTTATTACCTTCTCATAAACTATTTATCGTTTATAATTCCCCGGGCGATCTTTTCCGCTGAAGGCTTGTAAGTGCCGTCCTGTATCTTTGCCTTCAGGGACTGCACCAATTCCTCTCTGACCTCGGGGTGCTTTTTCAGTTCCCGGAGGTACAGTGAAATATCCCGGGCCTCCCGGGATATTTCTATCCGGTCGCTTTTTCCGGGAGTGCCGGAGGCAGAGGGTGATTTCCGGTCGTCCTTTATTATGTTCGCCCGGTTCTGATATGTTTCCAGGGCCTTTATTCCATTGGGATTTATTTTCATGGTACCGACCTACCTTCAAGTGCATTTTAACCTTATAACTCTATTCGTCGGTATACCACATAGACTTTATACTTTTTTTAAAATTTCCCTTGCAATTTGCGGCAAAGGCACCACTGCCGCCGCCGCGCCGGACTCCACTGCGGCTTTGGGCATACCGTATACCACGCAGGTACTTTCATCCTCGGCTATAGTATATGACCCGGCCTGTTTTAGAAGCGCCAATCCCTTTGCCCCGTCTTTGCCCATGCCTGTCAGCAAAACCCCCATGGCTTTTTTGCCGTATACATTTGCTGCCGAGGTCATCACCCAGTCCACCGAGGGACGGAATTGTCCCGGTTTTAGAGGCCGGTCCAAGCCTTCATCCAGCTTTATGATTACCCTGCCGCCCTCTGCCTTGAAATCCAGGTCAAAACCCGCCGGGGCTATAAATATTTGACCCGGTGTTACCGGGTCATTATGCTGGGCATGCCGTACCTTAAGGCTGCAGTTGCGGGCCAGGTGGTCCGCCAGGGGTTTGCTGAATCCCCTGGGTATGTGTTGTACCACCACCACAGCGGCGGGAAAATCCCCGGGTAGTGCCGGAAGGAGTCTGTGGAGGGCTGCCGGTCCCCCGGTGGATGAACCGATAACCACAATGTCAGCCTTTTCCCGGGCCACCGTTGGTTTTGTCGTTGAGGGTGGCCGCGGCCGGGCGGGTTTTGTTTTTGGCGGGGATGTCATCTTTTGCAGTTGGCGAACCGCCGGGGATTGAACCGCCGTCAGCAGCTTTTCCGCCAGCTGGCCGGAAACATGCTTTACCTCCGAAGGATTGGAGGGTTTGGGAACAAAATCAACGGCCCCGGAGGAGAGGGCTTGCATAGTGGCCCCCGCACCCGCGGTGGTGAGGGTGCTCAGCATTATCACCGGTACGGGGCAGCGGCGCATAACTTCCTTGAGGGCCGAAAGGCCGTCCAGCCGGGGCATTTCCACGTCCATTGTGGCGGCGTCGGGTTTTAGGGAGCATATTTTTTCCACGCCCTCCTTCCCGTCCGCCGCGGTTGCTATTACTTTGAATTTTCCCGTATCTTCCAAAAGGCGGCTCACCATGAGCCGCATAAGGGCGGAATCGTCCACCACCACCACCCTAATTGGCTGCTGCATAATCCGTTTCCTCCAGGCTTGTTCCGGAGTCCTTTATTATTCCCCTGGCATCTACAATGAGGGCCACCTTTCCGTCCCCCAGTATTGTGGCGCCGGAAATATTGTTGATCTGTCCCAGGAAGGAACCCAGGGATTTGATGACAATTTCCTGCTCCCCCAGGAGTTTATCCACCACTACCCCTACCTTTTTATCACCGGAGCCCAGCACCACCACGTACAGCCTGCCGGTTTCGTCGCTGTCCGCCTGCTGGTTAAAGATGGTGGACAGCCTTACCAGGGGTAAAATTGAACCCCGGACAACCACAACTTCATTGTGGCGAACCATGCGAATTTCGTGCCTGTCTATGGCCAGGGTTTCAACAATATGGGTAAGGGGGAAAGCATAGGTGTGTTCCCCCAGGGTCACCATGAGAGCCCTTATAATGGCCAGGGTAAGGGGAAGCTTTATTGTGAACATGGTTCCCTTACCGGGACTGCTGCTGAATTCCACGGAGCCGTTGATTTGCTCAATCTGGCTGCGGACAATATCCATGCCCACTCCCCGCCCGGATATGTCGTTTACATTTTCTGCCGTGGAAAAACCCGGGGCAAATATATAATCCAGTACTTCCGAGGTTTTTAGTCTTTCCGCTTGCTCCTGGGTGACCAGTCCCTTATTTACTATTTTGCTCCTTATTTTTTCGGGATCGATTCCCTTGCCGTCATCCTGCAGGGTGATTACAATATGGCTTTCCACGTACGATGCTTTAAGTTCCACCCTTCCGGCGCGGGGTTTACCGGCCTTTTCCCGTTCCTCGGGGGGCTCAATACCGTGGTCAATGGCATTGCGCAGCAGGTGGATAAGGGGATCCCCTATAACCTCGATAACATTGCGGTCCAGTTCTGTCTCCTTGCCCTCAATGATAAAGTTAACTTCTTTATTCATTTTGTGGGCAATATCCCGCACCATGCGTGGCAGCCGGTTAAATACATTTGATACCGGCAGCATACGGGCCTTCATTATCTCGTCCTGAAGATCCGTGGTAACCTGGCCCAGGTGGCTGGATATTTCCATTATATTTTCCGCCAGGTCGTCGGAACCGAACCGGTTTTCAAATATCTCGGCAAACCTTTCCAACCGCGTGCGGTCAATTACCAGCTCCCCCACCAGGTTCATAAGGGAATCCAGTTTCTGCACATCCACGCGTACTGTTTTGGATGCAGAGGCCTTTTTTTGATTGGACTGTATTTTTTCCTGGTCTTTTTCAGCGGTAGAAGCCGGTGGCTCCCCGCCGGGAGATGTGCTTTCCTGGCTGTCTTTCTTTGCTCCGGGCTTAGCCTTTGTCTGCTCCCCGGAAAGTTGTATCTGTTGTACCAGGGTATCCTCCACTTCAGCCACGGAGCGCACTAGATTGGCAATATAGTCGGTATCCTCTCTGCTTAAAAGAATTACAGTGAAATGCCGGTCAAACTTTCCTTCCTGTACATCTTCGGCGGGCGGGTCACTTTTAATGATTTCCCCTGCCTGCTGGAGGGTTTCAAAAACCAGGAAGGCACGAACCTCTTTCATCTGGGTTTGGGCATTTAATACCACGGTAATCCAGTAAGCGCGGTAACCTTTTATTTCGGCTTCACTGATCACCGATTCATCCACTTCCTCCAGCGGGGGAAGTGCAATGTCCAATGCGGTGATGCCTTCTGCCTGTCTTTCTTTCCCTGACTCCTCAGGTTGACCTTCCGGAGTATCCCGTTCTTCAGGGTCCCCGTCATCTTCCTGTATTTCCCTGATCATATTTACCACCGGGGTGGTATCAACTTCGTCTCCCCCTCCGGTTATTTCGTCCCGGAGGGCGTGTAAAGTATCCAGGGCTTCGAAGAGAATATCAATGAGGGGCTCGCTTACCGAAAGGGTTCCCTGGCGAAGCCTGTCAAACAAGTTTTCTATTTCGTGGGTAAGGGCCGACATTTTTTCATAGCCCATCACCGCCGATGACCCTTTTATGGTATGAGCGGCCCGGAACACTTCCTGCATAACCTCCGGGCTTTCCCCTTCTTTTTCCATCAGCAAAAGATTATCGCTGATGACCTGAATCTTTTCATCCAGCTCCTCCATAAATACAGCAACTTCAGCGTCGGAAAACATTTATATCACCTCAAGCTAATTGTTCCGCAGTCAAAACGGACTCCAAAACTTCCTTTTCTTTGTCATGCAGCACTTTATCCAGTTCTAATAATATGATCATTCTTTCCCCCATGAGTGCAACCCCGTGGATAAAGGACCGGTCCACATTGTCAATTACCGGCGGGGGAGGCTGTATCGCCCCGCTGGATATATGGAGTACCTCTGTAACCGCATCCACGATTATTCCCATGGTGGTATTGTCCATATCTACAATTATTATCCGGGTGGCCTGTGTATGCTCCGCTTCTTGCATTCCGAATCTTTTCCGGAGGTCCATCACCGGTATAACCCTGCCCCGAATTTCGATAATTCCTTCAATGAAATACGGTGCCTGGGGAAGACCGGTTATTTTTTCCAAACGAATTATTTCAAGTACAGAAGAAATGGGTACCCCGTATATCTGTTGGTCCAAATCGAAAACAACAACTTGCAGATCCAGGGAATTGGAATCAGTCACTAAATCACGCTCCCTTTAACTTATCTATATTTCTTCCTCTTCTCCCCCTTGATCATCTTCTCTGGAAGAGGGAACCAGGTAAGCGGTGAGGCGCTCCCGGATTAATACCGGGTTGTAACCCGCCTGCAGGGATATTATACCTTCCATGGCCAGCTCACGTATCAATAGTTCCTTTTCGCTCAAGTTATTTAGCTTTGCGCTCAGGGGCAGCCAGAGGATATTGGCGCTGCCCACGCCGTATAATGTAGCCATAAAGGCCACCGCGATGGCCGGTGCCAGCTGTTCCGGGTCTTCCATACTGCCCAGAACGTGAACCAGTCCCATTACCGTGCCGATAATACCCATTGTAGGGGCGTACCCGCCGGCGGTTTCAAAAATTGCGGAACCCACCCGGTGCCGCTCTCCGGCATTGTAAATCTCGGTTTCCAGAATGTTTTTCACCACCTCCGGGTCGGTACCGTCAACCACCAGCTGAATCCCCTTCCGGATAAAGGGGTCTTCAACCTCATTAAGTCGTACTTCAAGGTGCAAAAGCCCTTCTTTACGCGCCTCCTCGGCGAAACCAACCATCATCTCGATGGTTTCCGCCGCATCGGGCTGCTTGGAAAAAAAGGCAATGCGCAGTAGTTTGGGTACGGTAAGAATTTCCTTTAACGAAAAGGATATTACAGTGGCCCCTATGGTACCGCCGAAAACAATGATGGCGGCACTGAGCTGGAAAAGGGCGCTTAAGTGGCCGCCTTCCATGAGGAATCCCCCGGCCAGGGAAATAAGACCCAAAAGAAAACCGCCAATGGTTGTTACATCCATAAAAGATCCCCTTTTTGTTATTTGATATGATTAACTAAATATTTGCAACATTAGTGCCTGGAGGGAGGAATAATTTTAAAGGGTTCCGGTTCCGAACCCACATACCTGTCGCGCAGTATCACTATGTCCACACGCCGGTTGAGCTGCCGGTTTTCCGGGGTATCATTGAGTACCCGGGGCCGGTATTCTCCGTACGCAACGGCGCATAATAGATCCGGGCTGATGTCCGCCGTTCGGAGCAGTTCTTGAAGCACACTGGTGGCCCTGGCTGCGGATAATTCCCAGTTGGAGGGGAATTTTTCGGTGTGGATGGGAAGGTTGTCGGTATGTCCCTCAATTCTAAGGTGGTTGCCGGATTCCCGGAGAACCGGGGCAACTTCATCAATGAGCCTTCTTGCCTGTGAAGTTAATTCCGCCGATCCCGAGGGGAAAAGTACCTGCTCCTGGAAACTGATAACAATTCCCCGCTGCTCGGTGGAGACCCTAATCTCGGCCGCCAGGCCCCTTTCCTGTATTAAGGCCTCCAACTCCTCTCGAATGCTCTCAAAACGCTGCTTTTCCTCCAATTCATCAGCGGAAGACAGGCTGGCCCCGGGTACAAAGGAAGGTCCGGGACTCTCCATGACCATACCCCCGGCTCCCATTGCCCTGGAAAGGGAAGACGCCAGGGACTGGAATTTATTGGCATCGATGCGGCTCATGGTATACATAACAATAAAAAATATTAATAATAATGTAATCATGTCGGCATATGTAACCAGCCAGCGTTCATGTCCGCTGCTCTTTTCTCTTCTTCGCCTGCGTCTTACCAATTCTGTCACCCCGAATATATACCATTCTTTGACTTTATTCGTTAAATATTCTTCTTTAATCTATAACTTCCTGCCTGAGTTAGCTAATTTAAGGCAATGGGATTTTTTCATGCCGGAGAGCCTTTACCCCTTTCCCTTTCGTACAAAGGAAAGGAGTAAACCCGTACCGGTGAGAACTGCCATTATGAGAATTATATTCTCCGCCCCGAAACCCATTAAAGTGATATTTTTTCCCGCCAGGTGCGCGTAACCTATAACCAGACCTGCCGTAATGATGCTGAGGCAGAGCCTGTTGGCGGCTCTGGTTAAATGTGAGATAACTGCACGCTGCCCGGGGTTTTCAGCCTTTACTTTCAGCTCTCCATTGGAGGCAAGATCCAAAAATTGATTGAGGTGTCTGGGAAGCCTTATGAACATGTTATGATATTCATTAATGTTTTCAGCCAGTAGTTTCTGCATACCCGGAAGGCTAAAGCGCTGGGCCAGGAGCTGTTTACCCAGGGGTTCCACCACCTCCACTATGCTGAGCCGGGGGTCCAATTCTACGGCAATACCCTCCACGGTGATCAAAGCTTTGACCAGAAGGGTAAACTCCGTGGGGACACGAATATTGTGATGAAAGGCTATCTTCATTATGTCGCCCAGTGATTCCGAAAGACTGATTTCCCGCAGGGGTATTTCGTAATACTTTTGCCGCAGGCGGTCAATATCCCGCCGCAGCGCGGTGAAATCAGTGCCTACGGGTACCACCCCCAGGCTGATTATGGCACGTACTATTTCCTGTGTCTTTCTGTTTATTAGTCCCAGTACAAGATTGGCTATTTTGTCCCTTACTTCTTCATCCAGCCGTCCCACAATACCGAAGTCCATAAAGATAATCTTTTCTCCGGGCATTACCTGTAAATTTCCCGGGTGCGGGTCGGCGTGAAAAAAACCATGCATAAATATTTGGCGCAGCATGGCGTTTGCCAGCCGCCGGGCCACGATCTTTTTGTCCAGGCCATTTGAATCCAATTTTTCCGGCCTGGTAAGCTTGATACCTTCCATGTATTCCATGGTCAGTATCTTGCCGCTGGTATATTCCCACTTTATAGAAGGCGCGGATATATTGGGGTCGTCTCCGAAGTTTTGACGAAATGTTTCTGTATGTCTGCCCTCGGTATTAAAGTCCAGTTCTTCGTGCAGTATGCGGTCAAATTCTTCTACAACATCCACCAGCTTGTAATTATGGCCCCAGGGAGAGTGGCGGTCCACCAGCCCGGCCAGGTCATAAAGTATTTCAATGTCCACATCGATAATGGCGTTTATTCCGGGCCTTTGTATTTTGACAACCACCATTTCCCCTGTTTTAAGCTGCGCCCGGTGCACCTGGCCTATGGAGGCGGCCGCCAGGGGTTCCCGTTCAAAGGAAGCAAATATATCCTCTAGATTGGCCCCCAGTTCCATTTGCACCCTTTCCCGGACTTTATCGAAGGAAAAAGGAGGGACTTCATCCTGAAGTTTTGAAAGTTCCGAAATATAATCCGCCGGTAACAGATCGGAGCGGGTGGAGAGGAGTTGTCCCAGCTTGATAAAGGTGGGACCCAGTTCCTCCAGTACCAGCCGCAGCCTGCGGGAGCTGGAGGCCGCATTTTTTTCCTGTTTGCCGGAAAATTTGTCGCGGCTCAAATTGAGAAACTCTGTTAAGCCCAGCTGGTTCAAAAGATAACCAAAACCATGCTTGGCCAGAACATTGGCAATTTCCCGGTAGCGTTTGAAGTGTTTGTACCGTTTTCGAAGGTAATGCTGCATGGATTAATGCCCCCCTTTTTTACGGCTCACTAAATTATTTCCGGTTATTGCTAATTATAACACAGTAAATTTTTTAGCTGCAGTGTTGAAAAGGGGGATATATTGGGGAGGTAAATTATGAAGATAGATGCTGGTATCAGCGTACTGGAATTAAAAGGTGTGGATCTTACCGGTAGCAATGTGGTGGTGTTGGATATATTGCGGGCTACCAGCACTATAGTTACCGCCCTGGCTAATGGCTGCCGGGGAGTTATTCCTGTGGCCGGGATGAAGGATGCTGTAGCAGAAGCTGAACGTCGATGGAAAGAGGGACTGCAGTGTGTACTGGGCGGTGAGCGGGGAGGTGTGCAGCCGGAGGGTTTCGGTGCAGGCAACTCTCCCCTGGAATATACCGGCAGTGCGGTGGCGGGTAAATACCTGGTACTAACCACAACCAACGGCACCGGAACCATTCGGGCCTGCCATACTGAAGCCAATGTTTATATTGGCTGCATCCTCAATGCCGGTGCGGTGGCACAGCTGGTATACTGTGCACAAAGGGATATCTTTTTTGCCTGTGCCGGAACGAAGGGGAAGCTTTCCCTGGAGGATTCGGCCGCAGCGGGCTTGATCATTAATAAAATAATCAAACTGGCAGAGGCTTCTCCCCACCTAAAAAGTATTGAATTAACCGATGCGGCAACAGCAATGGCCCGCCTGGCTACCGGCTACCGGGAAAATATTGGGCAATGCCTTTACCATTCCGCTCACGGACAAAAACTACTGCAAATGGGTTTTGAAAGGGATATTCAGTGGTGCGGACAAGTGGACTATTTTGATTTTGTCCCGAAACTCAATACAGAGGCCGGCATGGTTGCGCGGCATAAGTATTGATTATCCTTTCTTTTTTTTCAGGGAACCCTTTTTATCCGGCGGCAAATCTACAAACTCAATGGCCCCGTAAACGTCCAGGCGTGCCTCTTTATTAATCATAACCTGATTGGTGGAAATCTTTTGACCGCCAATCTCCAATACCACATTTTCAAAGGCCCTGGTAATATATATGGATTGATCCTCAGGGACTGCTATACGGGTTGAAGTGCCGGTTTTGGAGCCGGCCTCATATAATGTTGCGCTGCCCCCGGCCTCAATGCTCCCGCCGCGGAAAAGGCCGTGCACATAAACCGATCCCCCGGCCATAATTCTTGTATCAATGCACCCCTGGCCGTTAACAATCACATCCCCGGTGGCCTCTATTACACTGTTCAGCGCATAGGGGAAATGGATATCGGCCTGGTTGTCCATCAAAACCTTTAAAATGGTATTGGTTTTATCCAAAGTATTAATGAGCTCTTCTATGTCTTCCATTCCTGAAAGCTTCAGCGTGTTTACACCAAGGAACTTCCGGTGTAAAAGTGAAGCCAGCGCATCCACTTCCCTGGGCAAGCCCGGCTCGTTATTCAGGATATCGAAAAGTGTTGTCATGCCGGAGCGGAAAGAGGGAAATTTCTTTTCCATAAGCAGGGTTACAATTTTCCCGAAGGGCACCGTTTCCGGCAGTTGGGCCATTGTTTGCCTAAGCGCCTTTTGCAGCTTTGATGTTTCACCGGCCAGGCCGTCCAGGAGCGGGAGCAACCGTGTTATGGAGGAAACGGCCGCCCCGGCACTGATTTTGGAAGCAATTACATGACCCTTCAGAGTAAGATGACTGCCGGCGGTGACAGAGGCACTGCCCACAAGACCATCCACGCGGGCCTGGCCACTGGCGTATACCAGCATCCCCTGCTCCACGTCACCCTTAATATGAATGTCACCTTTAAACCTAATGTTGCCGGAGTCCAGGTTAACATTCCCATTATGTACAAGACTGGGCTGTACGGTAAAATAATAATTCAAGCCGGAAGATTTAACATCGGGTTGCCCGGCCCTGGTGGCTATAACTTTGCTGTCCTCTTCTATTAATTTTGTCCCGTTGCCGGCATGTAACACTACCTTTCTGGGCTCACGGGGAGTTACGGTGTTTCCGTATATATCCGTTCCCGGCTTTCCCGGTACGCCGGGAAGCTTTACCCCCAGAATGTCCCCTTCTTCCACACTGGTGATTTTAGACGCGCTTTCCCTGAAATCCATTCGGCCGTCGGCCCTAATTACCGGTCCTGCCCCTTTTCCGGTGGAAAACTCCAATCTTACCCTTTCGTCCTGCGGCGGTACGGGCGGGTTGCCGGAGGCTATAAGTATGCGCTCACCGGGTTTTTCCAGGGTACTTTTGACCCCGTACACGTCTACATTTTTAATTCCTTTTTTGTTGATCACCTGCATGGCTTCTTCCAGGGATAGCGTATTCTGCTCCTGTACTTGCTTTCGGGTTGATAATTTTAATTTGGGGGTGGGCGGGTGGTCCTCCAGGACATGGTTTACCCTTACCTCGGGTGATACCTCCAGGTATGCTTTCATATTATCTTTGGAAATATGTATGGATAATTCAGCTGGAGTTACTTCGGTTTCGGTTTCCACCTCAATGGTATCATTCCGGGTAACCGTGGCCTGGGAGGTTACCTCTTCACCGTTGATTTTCAGTTTAATTTTTGCGGCAGCAGTTAATGTTGCCGGTTCTTCCCCGGGCGAAGGATCGTTCACTATTATTTTACCTTTACTTACAGCTACCAGCCCGGGCTTTGGTTGGTTTTGTGCATTTTTTGCCAATGAAAATCACCTTCTAAGAAAATGTTCCAAAAACTTCTATTTTGATCGAGCATTTTCCTCTAAAAAAAGGGTTCCCCCAGCTTTATTTCCGGGACAAATTTTAAATCCCTTTGTATTGTTTGGCCGGGTTTTAACTGGATATCTTGGTTAGGCTGCTGCATTACGTGTCCCTTTACCCTTTGTACTGGAACTCCAACCGCCAGTGCGTAATCACCGGGTAGCAAATCAGGAAAAGAAAATCCCCCGTTATTACCGGTTATCGCCCTTGGCAGGTATTCCGTACTGCCGGTGTAGTGACCTTCGTCAACTGCTTTGTCAATTAAATAAACTTCGACACCGGGAAGCCCTTTGTCCTGCAGCAGCACCCTTCCGGCAATGCCACTCTTCTCCCTTTGAGGCAGCCGCATAGCCTGTACCCTGCGCAGGTGGGTCTGGGGGACACCTTTTCCCAGTGTTCTACGTTCATGCGGACATTTTTGGCGTCCATGTCAAAGGTATGCTTGTTAAAAATTTCGGCGGCCTTACCAGGCAGCATTTTAAACACATCCTCCGCTGCCTGCCACCGGTCCAGGGCTGTAAGCGCCATTCCTTTTAATTCCATCATTTTCAGGGGGTCCATACCCGGTTTTACCTGCAAACTCCGGTTAAGTAGGTCCAAAGACTTTTGGTATTCCTGGCGTTCAAAGTAAATTTGAGCCAGTAAAATGGTGCTTTCTGCAGCCTGAAAGTTACTTTCTATTATGGATTTATTGAGGTAGTGTACTGCATTCTCATAATCATGCAGAATATAATAGGCCTTGCCCAGCTCCCGTAAAGCATGGAGGGCAAAGGGAGATGCCGGAAATCTATTTAACCTGTGTTTTGGACACTTAAATCTCTCCTTCGTGGCGGTTAAATATATATAAACCCGTGACTCCTTGAATACAAGGCCTCACGGGTTTCATTATCAAAGGATCCTGTGGGATTATACGTAGCGCAAATAAGTCAAATCACCTTGCAAAAATATAATACCATATGTCCGGGATTGAAAAAAGTAAAAGTTTTAATCCCCAGCTTTCCTGCTCTTGACCTAATATTACATAATATGTTATGATTATATTAAGTGGGGGCATAGCTCAGTGGAACGAGCGTTCGGCTCACATCCGAAAGGTCGTTGGTTCAATCCCAACTGTCCCCACCAGAAACCTTCCTTAAGCGGGAGGTTTTTTTTACATAAGTTGCAGGGAATTTAATACCCTCAAAGCAAGCAGGTATAACCTGCTTGCTTTGAGGGTTATAGGTACTTGCCGGTGCAATAATAAAAGCCAAAATAATAAGAGGAAAGTTGCCAACCAAACAAGCAAGTTTAATTATTGCCTGGGTCTACTTACACCAAGACGAATTGATGGACAACTGGCACCGTGCTTACAACAACCAAGAAATGTTTAAGATTGATCCACTGGTATAAGGGGGTGACTAAAATTATCGCACCCGAGTTAATCCAGGTTTACGCCAATGACGATTACTCAATAACTTGCCAGTTTGTAGATGGAAAAGTGACTAGGTTTGATATGAATAATTTAATAAACCGGGGAGTTTTTGCAAAACTCCAAGACAGAAAAATCTTTGAAAAATCACTTACCATATTGAATAATACTGCCGCTTGGGATTTAAGCGGCAACCGTGATGAAACAAAATGTGTTGATATTGACAGGTGGATGCTATATGAAAGCGAAGAATTAAATTAAACAAGTCTTCCAAGTGTGCAATATAGAGAATAAAAGAATTAAACATGTGGCGTTAGTATTGCCACATATTTACGTTCATTCGGGCAAACTACCCGGTCTACTAACAGCTTCACCCGCCGTTGCCGCAGCTGCCTTCTTGTCCTTGACCCATTCCCTGGTTGATCTTGGAGTTGACCTCGGTTAATAAATTATCAAACTTTGATCTAGCTTCTTCATATTCTTTTATCAGGGAATTGGTCATCATTCTTCCATGCATTTCCCGCAATTTATCCATGTGTTCCTCTTCAATTTTATGCCCCATGGATTGCATTCTCTGGTATGCTTTATGCAAATTTTGAAAGTCCGTGACCAGTTTCCGTGCTTCGGCATCCTGGCCCATTGCGGCTTCAGCCTTTTGCATCTGTTTATACTCATCGGTTTCAGTTAGGGCTTTGCCAAGATCAAGGGCCTTGTCTATTACTGACATATTCTCCTCCTTTTGATTAAAAAACATCTTTTCACTAAATTATCAACTTTAGATATGTTAACATAAGAGATTGTACTCTGTCCATGTGTGAATAATAAAGGAACGGTGGATTGCTGTCAACCCACCGTTCCCCTTATGAGAGGCTTACGCTTCCTTGGCGGTCTTTCGGCAAACGCCCTCTTCAGCACTGAAGGCGCAACGTCCTCTCATATTACACGAGGCGCACTTATCTCCTTTGTTGATTTCCTCCATCTTTTCGCTGCTCAACTTACAGGCAAAGGATACTGATTTTAAGGGGACCATAATTCCTGAAGTGGTTAGCTTCACATCGGCCGTAAATTTACCCAGGTAATCAAAAACCAGTTTCTGGTCCCTTACGTTCCAGCCGCTGTATCCGGGGCTGAAACGGCGGGTTATGTTAAGCCCGTTTTTAGATGCCCATTCCTCTGCCTCTGCATTTACCAGGTCGGTAATTGCTTCGGCACAGACCGAACCAACGGCATCCAACAGCACCCCGCGGGTTCCTTCTCCGGATTTGAAGAGCCTTTTTACTTCCTTTTCCAACTTTTCCCCCACGGTGGCTATACCAAAGGCAACCTTTTGGGCATCGCTGAAAAACTTATGGTCTTTTAAAATACCCACTTCTACGATTTTGTACAGTCCACGCGGGTTGATCAGCGTGCGGGCCTTTTCAATTTCCTCATCCAACAGGCGTAATATTTTCCCCCCGATTTTTCGTTTACCGGGTTTGTAGCCTAGATATCGAAGGGCCTCCGCCCTGTCAATGGGCAAATCTTGAGGGTTTACCGTTAGCAAACAAACTCACTCTCCTTTTAGTGAAGGGACTTTTTATATCATGCTTTTCAAGGTGTTGGCTGCTTCTATGGCATTATCCGCATATATATCGGCACCTATTTCCCTGGCAAAGTCCTCGGTAACAGGTGCTCCCCCCACCATTATTTTTAAACCGTCCCGTAGGCCTTCGGAATCTATGTGTTTAATGGTCTTGGCCATTTCGGGCATTGTAGTGGTAAGAAGTGCTGAAAGGCCCAGAACCTGGGGCTGGTGTTCTTTAACGGCGGTTGCAAACTTTTCAGCCGGCACGTCAACACCAAGGTCCACAACATCGAATCCATTGGCTGTAAACATCATTTTTACCAGGTTCTTGCCCAGGTCATGCACGTCGTTGGCCACCGTTCCCAGTACAATTTTTGCTTTGTAGGATGATTCCTCTTTGGTTAAAAAGGGATTTATTGTATCAATCCCGGCCTGTAATGCTTGCGCGCACATCATCACTTCGGGTATAAACAGCTCATCCCGCCCGAATTTTTCACCGACAACCTCAATACCGGGCATTAGCGCATTGTTCAAAACCTCGAGAGCGCCGCTTCCCTGTTCGAGAGCTTGCTTGGCCAAGGATGCAACTTCCTCAACTTCGCCTTTTTGTACGGCAAGGCTTATATCATCAAATAAGCTCATTTTTGTATTCCTCCTAGTCTTTAAGTAGACCCTGACGGTAAGCCCGCAAATAATTCATACACATTGCATCTCTACCTGTTAATGCTTCAGTGGCTTTTAGAACTGCCATTGTAGACCTGTCGTTGGGGTTTAAGAGCGCTGCATCCAAACCTGCCTGGATACAGAGGGCCAGGAATATCTGGTTGAGCAGCTTTCTGTTGGGCAACCCGTAAGACACATTGCTCAAACCCACCAGAGTCTTTGCCCCGTTTATTTCCTGCTTGATTTTCCTTATGGTATCCATTGTGATGGACGGGTTTTCTGAATCAACCCCCAAAGGCAATACAAGGGGATCAAAGTAAATATTTTCGGGCTGAATATTCCTTTTAGCAGCCTCTTCCGTTATAAACTTGCATACCTCCAGCCTTTCCTCTGCGCTGGGTGGGATTCCACTGTCTTTAATGGGTAAGGCCACAACGGGTGTGTTGTATGTTGCTGCCAGGCTTAGAAAAGGATCCAACCTTCCCGGTTCGGCGCTTACGGAGTTAAGCATGGGTGTATTTTTGCTGCATGTCTTTAGCCCGGCTTCCATAGCACCGGGGTCCGAGCTATCAATGGCCAGTGGGATATCAACAACTTCTTCGATAAGTTTTGCAGCCCATTCCATATCCGAGGCTTCCCGGTCACCGTGCCCGGTGGCCACGTTGACATCTATATAATCTGCTCCGGCTTCGGCCTGCTGCCGGGCCAGATCCTTTATAAATTGGTCGTCATGATTGATAACTGCTTCCTTAACGGCCTTTCTGGTACCGTTAATTAACTCACCAACTACTAAAATATTATTCACTCCTTTCCTAGACAACTTTGTATGATAAATAAAGTTGTTAGTATCAGCCTATCATAACTTATTACCCTTCGGTAGGGGTTATAAGTAAATTTTCGGTTAAATTATAGAATTGTTTTTTTGCCTGTTAAATTTCCAGTTGAGGGTATTTAGCCTTTATGTCATTTATTACGGTATCATCAATGGCCGCCGGTTGATGCTCGGCAAGAATTGCTTTGGCCTTTTCCCTGGCCCTTTGCCGTGTATCTTTGGCACCGTTTTTCTCCCATATTTTCCTGGATTGCCTGTCACCCACGGTGGGGTAGAAAAATTCCGACCGGCAGTGCTTCATGGTATGCGGGTTGGCCAGGAAATTGCCGCCGGCACCTACGCCTCTGATAACATCTTCCGCCAGCGTTTCTTCCGTTACTTCGATGCCCTTTACAGCCCGCATACAAATGGCGATTATTTCATCGTCAATAACCATTTGTTCGTAGGAAATGGTGGTGCAGAATTCCAGGAAACCGGCGGCATCATGAATAAAGTTTGCACCGGCCAAAGCCGTTATCATGGCAGTTGCCATTTTCTCGTATCCCGCTTGGGCATCGGGCAGTTTGGAGTCCGACATTCCGGCGGTGGCATAAATGGGAATTTCATAGAACTGGGCCATTTGTGCGCTGGCGGCGTTAATTAAGCCCATTTCAATATTCCCGGACAGGTAGGAGCCGGTCTTCATATCCATGGTGCTGGAAACGGTACCGTAGATTGTGGGGGTACCTTTATTGGTTAACTGGGCCAGCACAATTCCCGAAAGGGTCTCGGCATTGGAGACCGCCACCGTTCCGGCAATGGTGCTGGGGCTTGTGGCACCGGCCAGGGGTTCCGCCGGGCATACAACCGGTATACCCTGCCGGGCTACTTCCATTAGAAGCCCTCCATAGGTGTCATCAATAACCAGCGGGCTCATTACACAGGTTACCATGGAAATGATGGGACGTTCCCGAAGCTTTTCCGGTCCGCCGGCGATTTTTTCCGCAATGTCTATTACACTGCGAATACCTTCTACAGTATAGACGCCGCCCATTATATGCTTGGTGGTATTGGCCAGAGCCCAGAAAAAACGGTTGACGTCAATGTTCTGTACATCAATATCGTTTGGATACAGTGGTAACATAAAGAAATGTATATTATCCAGGGCATCCACCAGACGGGCAAAATCCTTCATATCCTGTCTCACTGTGGGACGTCTTTCCCCGGTTTCCAGGTCGATGGCGTTGAGAACGGTCCCGCCTGTTCCCAGATATGTCCTTTTGCCCTCCAGGATTAGGTCATTTTTTTCTTCTCTCCCGCACAGCACCACCCGGGACGGTGCGGATGCAATGGCATCCTCCAGCATTGACCGGGGGATTTTGACCATACGGGTATCTTTATTCACCTCCGCCCCGTTTTGTGCGAATAGTTCCAGGGCCTCGGCATTGTCGCAGCGAATACCGGGATCCTGCAGGAGATTAACGCTTGTTTCATGTATGGCCTTTATATTTTCATCGGTTAAAGGGCGATATTGCCCTGCAATCAGTCCGCGCAAAGTAAAACTCCTCCTTAAATGATTGCTTTATATAACTTGCATGACGGCAACAATTCCGTGTGCCCTTCCTTCCCCTTCCTGCAGCTCAGCCTCAAAACCCCTGAGCAAGTATGTCAGCTGGGGTTCAATGATATTAGCACGGGCGTCCTCCAGATCAAGAATGGCAGTGGCTTGAACCAACTGCTGCATTGTGCTCGCCGCCCTTTGTAATGCAGGGGGGCCGGAGGGAGGAAATACATGCTGTGAACTCATCAGCTCTAAAGTGTATTGAACCAGGCTGTTCCAGCATTGAACAATGCGCTGGAAATAGTTGTTATCAGCCTTGAAACCCTCCCGGGGAGCGTATTCAACAAAGGCCTGCTCCAGTGGGGTTCTCCGTCCCGGTTCCAGAAGGGAATTCATCACCCGGCGCAGGGGCTGTGGTTTTGAAAAATAGTCCCCGGTTTCCATATGCCGGCCTATAAACACCGACCGGTCAAATGTTTCCAATAATTTAAGACCTTTTGCGCTCTGCTCTGATGCATTATTAACAATATTTTGAATGGTTTCCTTATTCATAAGCCTCAATTCAAAGGGCTCAAATTCCATATTTTCCTTCTCATCAGGGTCGGTAAGATAAGAAATTATATATTGCATAACCTGGTCTTCGGCCAGGGTTTCCGTCCAAAGATCCTGCCATTCGAAAGCATGCCATCCCAGCCAGTCGGCCACTACTATGGCACCCTTATCAGCATGACCGGCAATATCAGCCAGCAGTTTAGTGGCTACACTGTCGGTGCAGTGGGAAAAGGTGCCGTAGGTGCTTAGGTACAGGTCAAAGGGTTTTTCACCTTCATCCACCGGCAATCCTTCCGAAAAACTACCCTCTTGAAATTGCACCCTCTCATTCTTCCGGAATACCGCTCTTCCCTGTTCCAGCAAGCCGGGATTGATATCTATACCCAGGTATCTCTCTATGGCATTACCGGGCAAAACCCTATTATCGCTGGCTTCCGGACCGGCCTTGCGATCGGCAACAGAGGTTAACAATTCGTAGCCGTCCCCACTGCCGCAGCCCAGGTCTAAAATTCGTACGCCCCGTTCCTCGCTTTCAGCTTGCCGGCGGATACCCTCCAGATAAGGCTTTAAAAACAAGCAAGTTATTTCATCCTCCCAAAAGCGGCGGACGTTATCGTACTTGCCCCTTAAACTCGCCGGCTTTTCATAAAGCCCGGTACTTTGAGCCTGTTCATATGATTTATTAACCATTTGCAACGCCTCCGTTTGCCATTGCATTGGCGGTGGCTACGGCGGCAAAGGCATCTTTACAATGAGCGTCTGCTCCTATTTGTGATGCAAACTCGGGCGATGTGGGAGCTCCGCCTATAATAATCTTTAATCCCGAGCGGAGACCCTTTTCCTCAAGGATATTAATGGTATCCTGCATATAGCGCATTGTGGTATCCAAAAGGGCCGAGAGACCCAGGAAATTAGGTTTTTCCTCTTCTACCGCCCTGACTATATCCGCTGCGGGAACGTTGATACCCAGATCGATCACTTGGAATCCTGCCCCTTTAAGCATGATACCCACAATGTTTTTACCGATATCGTGCTGGTCCTTCTCCACAGTGGCCAGTACGAATTTGCCCTTGGAGGAGGATCCTTCCTTTAGCAGGTAAGGCTCCAGTATGTCCATCACCGCTCCTACGGCTTCAGCCGCGGAAAGCATGTCGGGGATAAAATATTCTTTTTTTTCAAATTTTTCGCCCACCTGTTTCATTCCATCGGTGAGCCCGTGCAGCAGAATATCCTGTACCGGGACATTTTTATCCAGAGCCTCTTTAACCAATTCCTCCACACCGGGCTGACCGATTAAATCATCCTCTAATCCTTCGTCATCCTTATTTCGCCTGCCCTGAAGAACATTGTACCGGATGGCTTGGATCAATTCCTTTTCACTCACAATAAAGCCTCCTCTATACTGTATATAAACCAGTCAACTGTTTAAAAGCTATTTAATTCTTTCCAGGATTCCTGGTATCTCGGAAAAAATACGGTTCTTTACCTCAGAGGGTAAGTGCTCCACAGGTTCAGCCAGTATGCGCTCTGTTTCAGCCTTAACATTATGCATTGTTTCATCCTGTATTTCCCCGCCCTCGAAGGGATAGGCCAGGAAAAGCTGTCCGGAATGAATTCTCTTCCGGGCATACCGGGCGAAGAGCCTGTGGGGTGTATCCATTACTTTACCCACCACATCCAGAGCGTAGGATACGGTTTTTTCATTTATCTCCGGGGGTTGCATTAAAGTCTTGACCATCCCGATATGCTGGTTGTCAAGGACTGCCTGTTCAAAGGAGAATGTTTGTGTCTCCTCCAGGAGCCCAAAGGCATAATGCAGTAAATGTGGTCCGGCCAGGCAAATGTATAGATGTGAAAAAACCTTTTCTGCCGTGGCCTGAATACCGGGAACCTTGGCGTCGGCAACTCCGCCGGTGGAATAGCAAGGCAAGCGGTAGTACCTGGCCATTTGAACACAGTCTATGTTATATTGGTTGAATTCCGGTGCGCCGTACATGTCGTGCAGGTTATCCATGCGCGCCCTTACCGGTACGCTGCCGTAGATTACCTTTGCACCTTTATGGGCCAGCTGGCTTAATGTAACGGCAGCCAGTATCTCTGCATTAATCTGGGCAACCATACCCACTTCATCGATGGGTGCTGATGACCCGCCCTGGGGGCTGCTGGAAAGAACAACCGGCATACCCTTTTTGATTATGGCCAGCATTTTTTCGGTTGAGTCATGTTCCAGCTGCAAGGGGCTTTTGTTTACACAGGTGATAAAGGACATCACCGGGTTTTCCCGAAGCTCTTCAGCTCCGCCGGTAATAATTTCACCCATCCGTATAACAGTATCCAGTTGATTAATATCCGTCAGCCCTGCCATGACGTGCTTTGTCATGTTATTCAGGCAGGCATAAAATTTATTGACGTCCTTGGTGTCCTCTGCTATATCTTCATCCTGGATGTTAACCGGGCGAATGAAGAAATCCAGGTGCTCCAAATGCTCACCCAGCCTGGCCGCCGCGCACAGGTCGGCAACCATCCCCCGGCGCTTTTTATAGACCGGGAATGTCATTTGCCCCTGGGACTTGGATGTAAATTCCTCCAGTTTTGTGTCCAGGATGTTGTTGGTTTCAGAACCGCTGCCAAAATAAACGCGCGGTGTTTCCCCATCCAGAACGAGCCGGTTTTCAGGGTTTCTGGCCCCCAGTGTTACTTGAGTGGGGGCTGTTTCCAGGGCTTCCAGCACCATTTTTTCCGGAATTTTTACAACCCAGGTGCCCCTTCCCCGCTGCGATTTGGTAACAGTAGCCCCGGCCTTGTCGAAAATATCTGCTGCTTCTTCGTGGGATACTTCGACGCCGGGATTGGATAGTAATTCCATTGACGCATTGTGAATTACCTTGATTTCCTTTTCCCATAATCGCAAGTAGGGATTAACCTTGATTCCCGCTCGACCGATAAAATCCATTATAGTTTTTCCCTCCAAATGTTAAGCATATTTTTAACGGCCCTTAAAGGCCGTTAAAAAAAGTAAATAACCAGATGCAAGTTAGATAACATTTTACCACTGGTTGGAGAAAATTACAAACAACCCACACCCAGTCTATAAGTTGCTAGATTGTGATTTTTTAATTTATTCTTGGTGTTTCTCTTAATAGCTTTGTAATTGCCTTCCTTATCACAATTTTTCTCTTCTTTTTACCGCCGGGGCATTAAATGATGTACCCGGTGGATGAAAATTAAAATCTATGTTAAAATGTGTGATCAATGTCCTGGAAAGGAGTATGTTTTAATGTCCAAGGTCTTTTTTACTGATTTAAGGGCCAGTAGCAAGGAGAATCTTTTGGATAAAGTGGACAAACTGTTTGAAGCCGCCGGCTTCAGCGAAATAATCGAACCAAAAGACCTGGTGGCCCTTAAGATTCACTTCGGTGAAAAGGGTAATACCGGCTATATCAGGCCGCAATTTGTGCGCAGGATAGTGGATAAGGTCAAAGGTTGCCAGGGTAAACCCTTTTTAACCGATGCCAATACATTGTATGTAGGGAGCAGGTCCAATGCAGTTGATCACCTGCAAACTGCTGTTGAAAATGGTTTTGATTATGCCGTGGTGAACTGTCCCCTGGTAATTGCCGACGGCTTGACGGGAAAAGAGTATATTAATGTGCACATTGAAGGGGGCAAGCACCTGCAAGAAGTAAAAATTGGCAGTGCCGCTTACCACTCCGATGCCATTATTGCCGTCACTCATTTTAAAGGCCACGAGCTGACAGGGTTCGGTGGTGCACTGAAAAATCTGGGTATGGGATTGGGCAGCAGAAGCGGTAAGCAAATAATGCATTCAGATGTGCTGCCGTCGGTGACGGAAGATAAGTGTATAGCTTGCGGCCGGTGCAGTGAATGGTGTCCTGCGGGCGCCATTGAAGTTGAAGAAAGCGCGGTTGCGGTTATTGATAAGGATAAGTGCATTGGCTGCGGTGAATGTACGGTTACATGCACTGAAGGGGCAATTAAGGTCAGCTGGAAAACTACGCCGGATATTATTCAAGAGAAAATTGCTGAATTTACAGCGGGAGTATTAAAGAATAAAAAGGGAAAGGCCGGTTATATAACATTTTTAATGAATGTTACCCCTGAGTGTGACTGTGTCTCCTTCAGCGATGTTCCCCTGGTTCATGATATCGGTATACTGGCATCCAAAGATCCCGTGGCTATTGACCAGGCCTGTATTGATTTAGTTAACAAAGCCAGGGTTTTGCACTCAAGCAGGATTGGCGGCACCCCCGATGTTGAAGACAAATTCAGGGCGGTGCACAAGCATGTTGACTGGAGCGTTCAGCTGGCACACGGTGAAAAGTTGGGCCTGGGCAGCAGAGATTACGAACTTATTCAGTTGTCAAACAGTTAGTTATCCGGGGTTTAGACACCCCACGCTACCATTACCGGGCCCTGAAAAGAGCCCGGTAAGTTTTTCCGGGCCGAAAAGAGGGGTCTATTTGTTCCCACCGGATTTAAATATATTCTTTGAATGCCGACAATATTCCTGAAAACCTATGATTATTTATTATTTTGGCGGCGGGCCTCTTGCTGTTCCAAAACCGTCTCATTAATGTGTTCCACCAGGCTTAAAGTTGAAAAGGCGTGGAATAATTGTGTAATAACACTTTCCACCGGCCCCTCCAGTTTCATGAGACGCTGTTTGATTTGCAAGTCCTTTCCCATATTGAATTCTTCAATTAACCTATCCCTGAAAGCCGCAAGTATTAATGCACGTTTTTTCTCATCACCTGTGGAAAGCCAGGGGGAAAAGGGGTCTGTGTCTTCTCCAGTGTGGGCCTTCAGGACATCAAAGAATAAATTGCGAAACTGGTGAAAGGTGGGTCTCTTTTTGCCGAAACTTTTGGCCATTTGTTTTCCTCCTTTTTACAAGCGTTATAAAGCTAATGTTTAATAGCATTTTATCAATTTGCAAATAATTATTAAAGATAGTGCTATAAATCTTCAGGGAGGAATAGATATTGACGTGGTTGAAGGATATTTTTGTTAACAAGTCCAACGAGGAAATGGAACGGGAGCAGCTTTTGTACCAGTTGAGGGAGGCCCAAAATGCAACCATGGAAATGGGCAACCTTCTCAGCCAAGAAAACGGTAACGGCCAGATTGACGCCCAGCAGATTCAGTATTTGAATAATCTTAATGCAAGTGTCGGGGGGTTTTTGCAAAGACTCCGGCAGCGCATTGACCGGGAAACAGTGTAAAAATGGGCCTATAAAAACCCCCTGTTCACAGGGGGTTAGGTTTCGTTAGGGGTTAAGCCTGCCTTTTGCACCCGCTCATTCAGTTCATCTTTTCTCCAGGAAATAGTCCATTAGAGTATGTCCTTCATCAATCACCAACGGCGTTTTTCGGGCTGTTTCTTCATCAAAGCTTTGATTGCCGGATTTTTCGGCATGGGAATCATATATTACAAAGGGTACCGGATCACGTGAGTGTGTCCTAGTGCTCATCGGGGTGGGGTGATCCGGCAGTACCATTACCCGAAAATCCCCCATTTTTTTTATTTCCGGTAGAATTATTCCCAGAACCTTTTCATCTATTTCTTCTATGGCTTTTATTTTAGTTTCCAATTCTCCCTGGTGCGCTGCTTCGTCGGGTGCTTCGATATGAATGTAAATAAAGTCCAGTCCGCTTTGCAGGCCCTTTAAGGCCGTCCTGGCTTTACCGCTGAAATCGGTATGGATGTTGCCTGTGGCCCCGGGTACATCCAGGACTTGCATTTCGGCACATATACCAATTCCCTTTATGAGGTCCACAGCGGATATTACGCCACCCTTTAAACCATATTTTGACTTAAACCCGGTTAAGCCGGGCTTTTTCCCCTGTCCCCACAGCCAGATGGAGTTTGCAGGGTTTTGTCGTTTTTCGACCCGGCTGATGTTTACCGGGTGATCCTTTAATATTGTATAACTTTCCTGCATTAACCGGGTGATAATATCGCTTTTTTCACCCCTGGGCAGATAATTTGTTATTTTTTGTCCGGAAATATCATGGGGTGGAGTAAGCTCGGACTGCTCCGGGCCCGAAGGCCACACCATAAGATGCCGGTAACTGATTCCCGGGTAAAAACGAATGTTTTCACCGGCATTTTTTTCATTTATTGCTGCAATGAGCTTGGCGGATTCATTCGAAGGTATTTCCCCGGCGCAATAATCCACCATGGTTTTTTGGGAATAACTATCCTCATCTGAAAGGGTAACCAGGTTGCACCGGAAAGCGACATCATCATCACCCAATTCCACACCCATACTTACAGCTTCCAGCGGGGAGCGGCCTGTGTAATATTCCCTGGGGTCGTAGCCCATTACGCTGAGGTTGGCCACATCGCTGCCCGGAGGATAATCCCGGGGAACTGTGCGGACGGTGCCCATCTCCCCCTTGCGGGCCAGGATGTCCATGTTGGGTGTACGGGCATATTGCAAAGGTGTCTTCCCGTCTAACTGGTTACATGCTTCGTCGGCCATTCCGTCAGCCAATACTACAACATATTTCAACAAAAATCCCCCCGGTTTATTTTAGCTGCATTGCGCGGAGCAACCCGTTTCCGCCAAACCAAACTTGTCATGAAGTGCCTTTACTGCTTTCTCAGCCAGTTCTTTTTTAATAATGCACGATACTTTAATATCAGAAGTGGTGATCATTTCTATGTTAATATTCTCATCAGCCAGTGCCTGGAACATCATGGCGGCAACTCCGGGGTTGCTCACCATTCCTGCACCTACAATGGAAACCTTGGCCACGTCCTGATCGTGGGTGTACCCCTTATAACCGATTTGGTCCTTAATGGTTTCCACCACGTTAAGGGCTTGTTTCAAGTCACTTTGGGAAACGGTGAAGGATATGCTGTTCACCTGATTGCGCATGGCGCTTTGAATGATCATATCCACGTTGACGTTTTCCTCGGCCAGGGCGTTAAATATTTTATAAGCAATGCCCGGTTTGTCCGGGACATCAAAAATGCCTATTTTGGTAACGTTCAAGTCATAGGCCACTCCCGTTACAACCATGTCCTTTTCCATATCATTTACCTCCTTAACAATGGTCCCCAAATTATGGTTGAAGCTGGAACGAACGTGAATGGGTATATTATATAATTTGGCGCATTCAACGGCGCGGGGATGAAGAACCTGCGCCCCTAAATGAGCCAGTTCCAGCATTTCGTCATAGGTTATGGCATCCAGCTTTCGTGCCTCGGGAACCATTCGCGGGTCGGTGGTATATACCCCGTCAACATCGGTATATATCTCACATAAATCCGCTCGCATGGAGGCGGCCAGGGCCACTGCAGTGGTATCCGAACCACCTCTTCCCAAAGTGGTAATATCATTTTCTTTATTAATTCCCTGAAAGCCGGCAACCACAACAATTTTGTCCTGGTTCAATTCCTGCTGCAGTCGTGCGGGGTCAATATCTATAATTTTTGCCTTGCTGTGAATACTATCGGTCTTGATACCCACTTGGGGACCGGTTAAAGAGATTACTTCCTCTCCCAGGGATTTTATAGCCATGGCCAGGAGAGCGATGGAAACTTGTTCGCCCGTGGATAAGAGCATGTCCATCTCCCGCTTGGGAGGGTCATTTGTTATTTCCTTGACTAATTCGATGAGTTCGTCGGTGGTATCCCCCATGGCGGAAACCACTACCACAACTTGGTGTCCCTGGCGATGCATTTCAACTACCCTGCGGGCCACCCGGCGTATTCGATGGGGGTTAGCAACACTGCTGCCCCCGTATTTCTGTACTACCAACATTTGCTTACACTCCCCGTGCAATAATTATGAAATCTAGTTCTTTATTTGTAGTGCCCTTGCTCCGGTGGGACTGGGATCAAGAATAAGAGATTTGGCTGTTACTCCGCTCTGCAGGAATGTTTTCCGCATCACACCGGCTATGAGCTCAGGGTTTCTGTCTGTAAGGGCAATCAAGGTGGGCCCCGCCCCGCTCAAGGCAATACCCTTTGCCCCCGCCAGCCTGGCGGCGGCAAATACTTTTTTCATCCCGGGGACGAGGGCGGCTCTGTAGCCTTGGTGCAGGCGATCCTCCATGGCTATACCCAGTAGATCAAGGTCGCCTTTTTGCAGTGAAGCTATTAATAATGCCGTTCGGCCTATATTAAATACCGCATCCTCAAGGGGTATTTGCTTGGGCAGTGCCTCGCGGGCATCCTTTGTTGAAAGGGGAAAGCCGGGAATGGTGACTATTGTCTTTAACCCGGCGGGCGGGTCAATTTTCAAGTACCGGATCTCTTCTTCCGATTGGGCATAAACCGTTATGCCTCCCACCAGGGCGGGAGTGACATTATCTGGATGTCCTTCCTTTTTGGTGGCCAGTCTCAACAGTTGGTGTGCCGTAAGTTTGCCTCCGGAAATGATGTTTGCGGCCACCAACCCGCCCACAATTGCTGCGGCACTGCTTCCCAATCCCCTGGAGACGGGAATGCTATTGTGCAGTTTTATTCTCAGGCCTTTAGGGTTGTACCCAACCCTTTCGAATACTTCCCGGGCGCAAGCATAAACAATGTTTGTGTCATCCCTGGGAATGTAATCCTTGCCTTCCCCCGTTATTTCTATGTGCAGGCCGGAATCGATTTCCGCCATTTCAACTATATTAAACATTTTAAGGGCCATACCCAAACAATCAAAACCGGGACCCAGATTTGCAGTGCTGGCCGGTACCTGTACGCGGACCACTTTTTTCCTCCCGCAAGCTTAATGTTTGTTTACTGGTCTTCACCTTCTACTCGAATAAAATTACATACATCAATAACCGATGACAGGTGGCGGATTATTTCCAGCGCCTCCTGCAGGTTTCTTTCCCTGACTTTGTGGGTAACCATGACCAGTTCGGCTAATTCACCTTCGGTTTCTTCCTGAATGACCGATGCCAGGCTTACATCCTTGTCACCAAAAGCGTATGCAATTGATGCCAGAACGCCCGGGCGATCGGCAACCTGTAAACGAATGTAATATTTACTTTCAGTGAGGCCCATGGGTTTAACCGGTTTTTCTTCATAACAGGTACACCCGATGTAGCTGGGCACATTATGGGAACGGCACCGGGCAGCATCCATTATATCCGCAACAACGGCACTGGCAGTGGGCATTTCACCTGCACCCCGGCCGTAAAACATTGTATCCCCCACTGCATCTCCCCGTACAAAAATGGCGTTAAATACATCGTTTACGGAAGCCAGAGGGTGGGTTACAGGTATTAGTACAGGATGCACCCTAACTTCGATTCCCTCGCCTGTTTCTTTGGCAATGGCCAGTAATTTAATGGCATAATTTAACTCTCGTGCATATGTTATATCTTTAGAAGTGATTTTTGTAATCCCTTCTACGTAAACATCATTCAGTGTAACCCGGCTGTTAAAGGCAATGGATGAAAGTATTGCAATTTTACGCGCGGCATCATAACCTTCAATATCCGCGGTGGGGTCCGATTCGGCGAATCCCTTGGCCTGGGCCTCTTGCAGCACTTCAGTAAAGTCTGAGCCCTCTGCAGTCATCTTGGTTAGCATATAATTTGTGGTACCGTTTATTATACCCATTATTTCCTGAATACGATTGGCCGCCAGGCATTCCTTGAGGGGCCTGATAATGGGTATTCCCCCGGCAACGCTGGCCTCGAACAGGAGGTTGCAGTTATTGGCCTCGGCTAATTCAAATAATTCTTTACCATGCAGGGCAACCATATCCTTATTGGCGGTTATGACTGTTTTTCCATTGGAAAGGGCCGTCTTTACATAATCCAGAGCGGGGTCGATACCACCGATCAACTCCACCACCAGGTCAATACCGGGATTATCAATAATGTCCGAAACTTCAGTGGTCAATATACCCGGTTCCGGTTCCAACCCTCTGTTTTTAGCGGGATCTCTCACCAGTATCTTTGTTATTTCCACCGGAACTTCAACTTTTCGCCGGATGTTTTCGCTGTTATCCAACAGAATGCGGTAAACTCCCCGGCCAACTGTCCCTAAACCCATTAAACCCACTGAAATTGCAGAATGTGACACGGTATCTCTCCTTTCTCCTCATTCAACGGACAGCACTTTATAAATAACAATTGCCTGTCGCTGTTTTGCCGGGGTCCATGATAAATCCTTTAAAAATGGACATTATTCCATACATAGCAGAAATTATATCACTATTAATTGGGGGTGACAATAGCCAGGACAATGGGAAAGAAAAAAACCGGTCTTTTTAACCGGTTAAATAATAATACAAATTAGTCCGCCACTTCCTTCGTTAACAATTTTCTGGAGTGTCTCCTGCAGTTTTCGCTGCGCGTTCTCAGGCATACGGTAAAGCTTATTCTGGATTCCCTCGCGAACTAGGTCATTTACTGATTTACCGAAAATTTCCGAGTTCCAGAACTTGGTTGGATTTTCTTCGAACTGGCTGAGCATATAGCTAACCAGCTCTTCGCATTGTTTTTCAGTACCGATAATTGGCGTGATTTCCGTTGTAATATCTGCCTTGATGATATGCAATGATGGGGCCGCGGCTTTAAGTTTTACTCCAAACCTGCTACCCTGCCGAATCAGCTCAGGTTCATCCATTTGCATTTCTTCCACGTTGGGGGTTACTACCCCGTACCCGTGTTCCATCACTTCTTCCAGCGCCGGTGCGAGTTTGTCATATTCCCGCTTGGCCACGGCAAGTTCCTTAACCAGGCGGAAAAGCTGCTGTTCCCCTTCCAGTTCAAATCCGGTTTCCTCCTCCAGGACCCTGTAGAATAAATCGGGCTGGGAAGAAACGTTTATACTGGCGGAACCGGTACCCATATCCATTTTATCCAACTTTACCATTTCCACGAAATCATAGGACCCCAGTTTCTCCACTGCCCCGTCAATATCCCGGAGGCGCCGTACACCCTGCACTACCTCACGCACCGCCTCCTCGAATTGTTCCCTGAGCCAGTGCTTGGTTTGAAGTTCCTCTATCCATGGCGGCAGCGAAATGTTTACTTCGTTAACCGGGAATTCGAAGAGCACCTTCTCCAGTACCATCAGGATGTCTTGCTGGGTCAATGACATTACATTCAGCGGTATCACCGGCACATCATACTTCTCGGTCAGTTCATCCGCCAGGGTTAATGTTTCTTCGGAGCCGGGGGAAACCGAGTTTAATATGATTAAGAAGGGACGGTTTATATTCCTTAGTTCCTCTACCACCCGTTCCTCGGCTTCAACGTAATTTTCCCTGGGGATATCAATAATACTCCCGTCAGTGGTCATTACAATGCCCATGGTTGAATGCTCACTGATTACTTTTCTGGTTCCTATCTCAGCTGCTTCTTCAAAGGGAATGGGATCCTCAAACCACGGTGTGGATACCATGCGCGGGCCCTCTTCCTCATCATAACCCAGCGCACCCTCAACCCTGTAACCCACACAATCAACGAGACGCACCTTAACTTGAATTTCCGGAGTTATCTCCAGCTCAACGGCCTCGTTGGGGATGAATTTGGGTTCCGTGGTCATTATGGTTCGCCCGTTCCCGCTCTGGGGAAGTTCATCAGTAGCCCGTTCTTGGTCGTAAACATTCTCAATATTGGGTAATACCATTAGTTCCATAAATTTTTTGATAAATGTGGATTTGCCTGTACGAACACCGCCGACAACCCCGAGGTAAATATCCCCCCCGGTGCGTTCCACCATATCACGGAAAATGTCCTGCTTTTCCATTCATACACTCCCTCCTCGTAAAGATTCGAAAAACAATTCCCGGCATCCCCCCCCACCGTCCCAAGGTGAGCAGACACAAATACACCGGTTCATAGTGTATTATTTTCCAGTGGCATACATTAACAGTATATATATATGTTTGCCAGATATAATTATTACCTGCTGATTCAGGTTTGCAGGAATTATTTGGCAAAAAATTTTTTCCCGGTAAATACTTAAATTTTTCACCTGAATCGTAGGGATTAGTGTTAAAGTTGTCGAAAGAAGAGATGGTTATCTACAATTGGAAATGAAAGGAGTTTTCGGAAAGATTGTATAGTCGATTATCCTTGACAATATTTCTCTTATTTTGCTTGGCGCTGTTTCCGTCATTGGCCGGGGCCGTACCGGTGGAACCTTCCACCGGTTGGGTACAAAGGGACCGGGATACCGGCCGGTTGGAGATTACCCACTATACAACGGCAAAATATAAGACTGAATTTAAGGGCGTTGCCACTGAAATCCGTACGGAAGTATCCAGGGCGGGAAACCGGCCGGATGTACGAAAATTACTGGCAGAAGCCAGGTCTCACCTGGGACAGCCTTATGTATACGGTGGGGCAGGTCCACGCAGCTTTGATTGTTCGGGCTTTACATTATATGTATTCAAGAAGGTGGGAATTAATCTGCCTCATTTAGCATCGTCGCAGGCAAAATATGGAACCAGTGTTAAGAAGAGTGAGCTAAGACCCGGCGATCTGGTTTTCTTTGGTTATCATGGTTCCAGCAGTATAGAACATGTGGGCATTTACGCGGGGGATGGTAACTTTTTACATGCTTCATCCAGCAAAGGTGTTACCAGCACCCCTTTAGATTCCGGTTATTATGTGCGTAATTATAAGGGCGCCACTAGAATAATTCCGTCATAGAAATAAGCCCCGTGTTGAAAACACGGGGCTGTTACTAGCCTTTAGCAGGGCTGCACCAGTTTATCTTTGTTTCGGCCACTTCTTCCATTTCATGGCGCCTGCCACGGCTCATGAGGTTGCCCACGGCGGTGCGCGGGGAAAGGCCCTTAAAAAGCACGTTATACATCTGTTCCGTTATTGGCATTTCCACATTGAACTTTCGGGCCAGTTTTAATACCGCCTTTGTGGTGCGCACTCCCTCTACCACCATATCTACTTTGTTCAATGCTTCCTGCAGGGAAGCGCCCATTCCTATTTCTCTCCCGGCTCTCCTGTTCCGGCTGTGTTTGCTGGTGCAGGTAACCATTAAGTCTCCTACGCCGGCAAGTCCGATAAATGTAAGGGGGTTGGCCCCCAGATTAATACCCAGGCGCGTTATTTCCGCCAATCCCCGGGTTACCAGGGCTGCGGTGGTGTTATCGCCGTAATCCAGCCCGTCCGCTATACCGGTTCCCAGGGCAATTATGTTTTTTAAGGCCCCGCCCACTTCCACTCCTATAACGTCGGGATTGGTATAAACTCGCAAGTGCGGGCCCATAAAAATATCCTGTGCCCTTTGAGCGGTTTCCATATTAAAGGAGGCAACAACCACCGCGGTGGGGATACTGCGAGCAACTTCCTCGGCGTGACTGGGCCCGGAAAGGACCACATACCGTCCCAGGTTTTCCTCACCCGTCTCTTCAATGAATACTTCCGATAACCTCAACTGTGTATTTTCTTCCAGCCCCTTGGCCGAATTAATGATAATGGCTTCCGGTTCTATTAAATCCTTGCTAATTTTTAAAACTTCACGGAAGGAATGGGAAGGAACACCGAAAATCACCGTCTTAGCCCCTTTTAGAACCTCTTCAAGGGACCGGGAGGCAATTATTTGTTTCGGAAGGGTTATCCCCGGCAAATAACGGTCATTTTTTTTCTCTTCATTAATTTCCCGCACCAGGTCATCACGCCTGCCCCACATATGAATTATCCGGTGACGGCGTGCAAGCGTAACTGCAATGGCGGTGGCCCAGCTTCCTGCACCCAACACTGCTATCTTTGTTGCCATTTTTGGGCACGGCCCCCTTTCTTTCCGTTAATACTAAATTTTTTTCCCTTTGCCCACCTTGAATTCAGTACCGTTAAGGATTCTTTGTATATTGGAACGGTGTTTCACAACGGCAAATACCGCGGCGGCCAGGCCGAAGATTAAATAGGGCGGCTCCAGGTCCAACACAAACATCCACACGGGCACCGAAACGGCGGCTAATATGGACCCCAGTGATATGTACCTGCTAATTGCTACAGTAATTAACCATACACCAACTGCCAGTAAAGCTGTTTGATACGAAAAACCAATTAAAACTCCCAGGCCGGTGGCAATTATTTTACCGCCCTTGAAGCGTAGAAAAAGGGGCCAGCTGTGTCCCGCAATAGCCGCCAGCCCGCATAATAACCCCAGGGTATCGCCGCCCACGTGCGTTCCCAGCACCAGCGCCAAAAAACCCTTTCCCATGTCACCAATTAGTGTAATAATACCGGGAAAAGGACCCAGGTTTCGCCAAACGTTTGTGGTGCCTATATTTCCGCTGCCGTAATGCCGTATATCCACGCCTTTTGCTTTGGCGACTATGTAGCCCACCGGCAGGGAACCACTGAGGTATCCGGCCAAAAGTGCCAGTAAAGAAAGCATAACTTCACCCCGGAAAGACATAGTATTCTATTTGTTTCTCCTGCGAAAGATAATTCGTAAAGGAGTCCCCTCGAAGCCGTAAGTTTCCCGCAGCCGGTTTTCCAGGTAACGAATGTATGAAAAATGAACCAGATCGGGATTGTTTGTAAAAACGAGAAATGTCGGGGGACTTACCCCTGCCTGAGTGGCGTAATAAATCCTCAGGCGTTTACCCTTTTGGGCGGGGGGCTGGTTGTGAAGTACAGCGTCCTCCATGAGCTCGTTTAAAGCGGAAGTGGAAATCCGCATTGTGGCTTGTTCCGCCACATAGTTCACCAGGTTCAGTATCTTATGTATACCCTTCCCGGTGAGGGCACTAACAAAAATTATCGGGGCATAGGAAAGAAAGGGAAGGTTTTGCCTAATATGCTCAATAAAACGTTTTGATGTTTTATCATCCTTAACCACCAGATCCCATTTATTAACCACAATAACAGTGGCTTTACCCCTGTCGTGGGCGTAACCGGCTATTCTTTTATCTTGGTCCGTTACTCCTTCCACGGCATCAATGAGCATAAGGGCAACATCGCATCTTTCCATAGCTTTAAAGGAACGGTTAACGCTATACCGCTCGGTGGAACGACCTATACGGCTCCTTCTTCGAATGCCTGCGGTATCAATAAGAATATAAGCATTATCATCTAAATAAAAGGGGCTGTCGATGGCATCACGGGTGGTGCCCGGAATATCACTGACGATAACCCTTTCTTCCCCCAAAATGGCGTTTACCAGCGAAGATTTACCCACATTGGGACGCCCCACCACGGCAATACGTACCACTTCGTCTCCGGTCTGTTTATCCACGGGGTCGGGTAAAGCCGATACCACTGCATCCAGCAATTCTCCGATGTTTAATCCCTGCGATGCCGAAATAGGAAAGGGTTCCCCCAGCCCCAGCTTGAAAAATTCCATAAATTGAATATTATCATTAAAATTATCGGTTTTATTGGCCACCACAATAACAGGTTTTTGAGCCCTGCGCAATACGGCGGCGGTTTCCTCGTCCGCCGGTACCGGTCCTTCCTTGGCATCCACCAGGAATAGTATTAAATCACATTCGCGAATAGCCATATTTACTTGCGCCAGGACTTTGGAGGCTATGCTATCCGCCTCGTTAAAATCAATCCCTCCGGTATCAATAAGAGTAAACTCTTTTCCGTTCCAATCCGTATCCTGATAAAGCCGGTCCCGGGTTATTCCGGGGTAATCCTCTACAATGGCAACTCTACGGCCTATGATACGATTAAACAGTGTGGACTTACCCACATTGGGTCGTCCCACAATAGCAACTACAGGTTTCGACATTTCTGAATCACCAGCTTTAACCTTTCTTTAGCTATTTTAAAGGTCTAGTTGTTTAATAATTTCCACCAGTTCTTGCGGGTTACCGGCCGCCAGCACAGGTACTCCCAATTTATGCGACAGTTCGTCCAAGGAGGGGCCGTCCAGGAATACGGGCTCGCCGCTTCTTAGCGCTGCTTCCGGTACAATAACAGCGCCGGTATTTCCGCAAACTTTTATTTGCCCGGTAATGTCGGCCGCGGTGAGCAGGCCGGCTACGGTAACGTCTGCCCCAAAAAAGTTGTTTTTCACGGCAACCAGTTCCACCGAGAGATTTTCCACTTTATTCAGCCTATTAACCACCGGGTCTAAAACAGATGCAGCCAGTTCCCCGGTAACCAATTTTAAATTCGTTTCCGAGGGAAGCCCTCTTGGAAGTTCTGACTTTATTTCATTCCAGCTGTCTACAAAAAGGCGGATTAAACCCACACCGTTTTCCGTTTGGGGAAAACCCCCGTAGTGATCTGCAGGCGGAACGGGCTTTCCGGCCAACAGGTAAAATTCATCACTGGCAAATACCAGGGGATAACCCTTTTGTTTGGTAAAGACCTTCTGCCATTGATATACCCTTTGTATTATTTCCACGGCCTCTACCGAGTTAAACTTCCGCAGCGGGTACAGTTTTTCCCGGTAGCCTGTAAGTCCCACCGGTACCAGTGCAAGGGAGTGAACCGAAGGCCAGAGATCCGAGAGATCGGCAACCGTTCTTTCAAGCTCTTCACCGGTATTAATGCCCGGGCAGAGTACAGCCTGGGTATGTATTTCTACTCCCGATCCGGCAAGATAGCGGAGCTGGTCCATAATCTTGGCGGCAGCGGGGTTTCTCATCATTTTAACGCGTAGCCGGGGATTGGTGGTATGAACGGAAATATAAAGGGGGCTCAATTTTTGCTCTGCAATTCGCTGTAATTCCCGGTCACTGACGTTGGTCAATGAAATGAAATTGCCCTGAAAAAAGGACAGGCGGTAATCATCATCCTTAACGTATAAGCTGTCCCTCATGTCAGGGGGCATTTGATCCACAAAGCAAAAAATACACTTATTTCGGCAACTCCTAGTGGCTCCCAACCCGCCTTCCTTAAAGATAATTCCCAATTCTTCGTCCCAATCTTTTTCTATCTCCAGCAGCCATTGGCTGTTGTCCGGTTTTTGCAGCAATATATTGACTTCTTCCTCTGCTGTCAAAAAACAGTAATCAATTATGTCCGCCGCCGGTTTATCATTTATGCGCAATACTGTGTCTCCCGGCTCAATGCCCAGTTCTTCAGCAATACTGCCGGGTTCTATGGATTCGACTTCCAACTGCCGGTCCCCCACACAGGGACCCTCCTCTCCAAAAATTTATGGTAACATTATCTGATAACTGGCAGTTTTAGTCAAGTTGAGGTTATTATTCCGGCCAACGGCGGTGGCAATGATGGGATGGTACCGGTTTAGAATCTTTGTTACTAAGGGCTCGTACCCTGGAGCTCCGGGAATTTTAGTTGAAAAATAGGCTGATAGTGAAAGGGCAGTGTCTTTGATACCCAGATCCAATAATATCACCCTTTGGTGGGGTATTCCGTACATTTCTGAGAAACTACCAATAATATTATTTATTAATTCCGGTTCCCCGGCATCCCAGAGGGCATAGATTCTGTTACCGAAACCATCGATGCCGGTAAAGAGGGGTGCACCTCCGGCGCGGGCCCGCAGGGGTAATTCTTTAATTGCCGAAGGGGTATACGGGGGGTGATGCGGTATAATTCCCAGGTGCATGGCTGCTGCTATTGCCGAAAAGGCAAAACGGCTGTTGCTATAATAAAACAGGCATCTCATCATTTTGTCTCCCAGTTGTTTTTTACATTAGCAACCAGTCTTTGTATGTTAGGTAAGGCCTTTAAGGTTCCCCGGGTTACCAGGGGTCTGCCCAGGTTTACCAGTTTGAATCTACGGGACAATATTCCACCGATTCGCATGCTGATATTGACGGCGGGCATTACGTTAATAAGCCGGAAGTCTTGCCGGGGAATATTGAACGATTCCGAAAGTTCACTCAGTATTCCTTCTAAAACCTGTGGCTTGTCACGCCGCCCCACAATGTAGACCTGATTGTTATTCTCATCCCGTCCCATGAAAGTTATTTGACCGTGATTGCAGGAATCCTGGGTGTCAAAATGAGGAATCCCCTGTATTACACCGGGGGAGGGAATATCAATCCATGGGAGCCAGCCCAGGTGAACAGCTGCGGCTGTAACCGAAGAGTGCGTGCCACCGTAGCAATGGTAAATAAATTTCAATATTTCACCATCTTTCAATGTCGCACAATAATATAGCACCCGTTTTCCAGGTCGTGTACCATGGCGTCAAGGGACCTGGAAACATATAATGCTATTTTTTCCCTTTCCTCTTCATTCTTTGCCACGAAGATGGGTACTCCGCCGGTCACTATATCTTTATCCAGCGTTACTGCGGCCAGTATGCCGCGGGTACTTCCGGCACCCATTTTTTCACCCCCTAAATAACGGTAACAGCCCGGCACGACCATGGCTGGAATCTCTGCCTCGCGTAACAAATCAGTCCGAGGCTATCCGTCCCGCCTTTGTTTTGGAGGGGCGAATGCGGGCACTCTCCAATACCGGCGTTCTGTTTACTGCAGCAATAAGTGCATGCTGATCCTTTTCGGCCGGTACAATATAGAGCGCCACTTTACCGGTTTTTGGATCTTTTCGGACCAGGGGAGTAAATTCGGGAATGTCCACATCCTTTTGGGTGCCCAGCACTATAGCGGCTGTGTGGGCAATGGCCATGCGCTGCCCGTGATTACTTAAAGTGGCCCTGGCATCGTCATCCTTGGGTTTTATTATTGCCCCCAAAGCGTCCTGGGATATTCTTTCGCGCATTTCCTTGAGTCCCACCGACATAAAATTAATGTCCCCCACAAAAAGAAGGGAATTTTTAAAATAAACTTTCTCCGGGATAACCTCGCAAATATCACCGATGCTGTCACCGGTTTTATAACTAAGGGCAAAAATCATCAGAATTAAACCCAGACCCAGTCCTCCCCCGATACCCGCCAATTGATGGGCCAGACTGGAAAAAAAAGCGGCTATCATTACCAGGTAATTTCTGGCTTCAAAGGTGCGGGCGATTCCCTCAATGTAATCATAACCCCTTTGAACCATCCAGGTTTTCTCCATATTTTCAAGGGTCTGGCGTTCCATATTCCTGATTTCCCTGAATTGCTGCGCGGCCAGAGCCAAAAAGGTGAAAGCCGTGTAATCCGGCTTCAATATTGCCGGCACGGCCACGGCCCCCAGGGCCGAGGCAATGAGTCCCAGGGAAATATGGGTTATAAACCCGTGTGGATAACCGGGATATTGCCGGTAATCGACTTTTAGGAGGAGCACCCTGGTAATTGTACCTACCAGGGTGCCGATGATAATAGTAACAATATAATTTTCCATAATTCACCTATTGGTTCGAGTTTAATAATTTTATGATAGGTTAATCTTTTCTGATGTCATCCAGCCGTTGCTTTGCGGCTTCGTTAGCATCCGGGTTGTATACCCCTTCCTCGTTCTTTTTCTTGTGCTTACGCCTGCGGGGTAAAAGAAGGTTGACAAATTCTTTGTTGAAATAGCTATTTAACCTGTCCTTTGCATTCTTCAAATTACCGGAACTTATAAGTAAGAATGCCCCTCCTCCCACAACAAGCACCGCCAGCAATATACCGATGGAGGTCCAGCCACCGGGAGTATTGGCATTGGGATCGCTAAAGGTTCCCGGGGCCGCGCCGGCTTTACCTATGCCCAAAACACTGGGCAGCGCCGAGGCAAAGAAGGTAGCTCCCTTTTCGGCTGCCTCCCTGGAATTGGTATGCGTCCCCACCTCCACAAGCATGGCAGTGGGGGTTAGGTCCTGATTATAGTTGCCCTTGGCTATAAAAATTTCCTTGATCAAACCGGGATATTTTTTATTCACCGCCGCCATTACATTTGTGGCAAAATCCTTATTTGATTCCATCTTTGGATTCTGGCGCCCCACAACCAGGCGCAATTGAGTTAATTGCTCACCATTAATATTGGCCCGGTAGTAATTGGCATCGGGGATGCCATCCCTGTGAACGTCTATAAGGGCAACGGGATTGCTTTTCAGCAGTTGGGTTGCTGTTCTCCGGGAGCGAATATATGAATTATCATCCCGGGGCTCATGCTTTGAAGTATCGTGAATTACTTCCGCGCCCTCTTTCTCTAATTGCAGGCCGAAGGCGTTCCCCACTTTAAAGATTCCCCCGTTTCCGGGCTGACTTTCGGTCCCATCGGTGGGGACATACGATTCTTCGCTATGGGTATGGTAAACGGCAATTTTATTATTGGTATTTTCCCGCTGCTGGTTTGTCACCGGTACCGTTTGAGAGGAATAAAAATCCTGCCAGGCCAGGAAGTCCTGATCCATGCCTTGAAACTCGGCTGTGGCGTTCTGCCCATTGACCCTTGTGATATCATATACCTTACCGTCGGCTGTTATCACCTGGTCTCCCACTGAGACAAGGCGGGACATTTTGCTGATTAAATTGTCATCGCCATCCTTTATGCTAAATACCCGCCCGTCCACATGGCATGCCTCCGCCGAGTTAAGCACCGAATCGGGAATATTACCCGGGGAAAATGCGGGTAACGTACCTTTGGACAGGTATAGCGCCAGGAATGCACCCAGTACCAGTAAACCGGTTCCTATCAACAACTGCAGGCGGCGTTTTGTCATGACCTGTCCCCTCCTTTGTTCCCTTTATTCCCGGGAGTATCATTATCACCGGTAATTTCCCTGGAATATTCTTCTCTGCCCAGGCCCTCCGGTACCGGATTGCGTAAACCTTGCATAACCGCTTCCGGGCGCTCCGAGGAAGGGCCTCCCTGGATGCGTTCCCGCACCTCACCAATTATTTCAGCAAGTAAAACGGCAACTATTCCGGCCAGTACAATGGCGTCAAAGGCACCGGCACCTCCTATGGCCACTGTTCCGGCGGGGGCTCCTCCAGCGGTAAGCCATATTAGATAAGCAATATCCACCAGTACCAGTCCCAACGTGGCAGCAATGAATGCCGAGCGGCGTGACCTGCCGGCTATATACGCCACAAGACCGGCAATGACAGGGTATGCCCAGAGGGCATCTATGGCACCGAAGAAACGTCCCCCGGGCTCGGCATCGGCTCCTGCGAAGAGTATGCCGGTTCCGTAAATAACTCCGGCGGTAATAATGGTGGCTATAATCGCCCTTACTGTTTCCTTGGAAGTACCGGCCCTGGATAAAAGATATCCTGCGAGAATTATTGGAATCAGGCCGCCTCCCACATTTAGGGAAACATCATATCTGCCCGTAGATAAGGGAATGGTTATAAAACTTCCCACAACAAGGGCAGCAATTATAACCAGTGCCGCCCTGTCAGACAATCTGAGCCTGTCCAAGACCCTTTGGGCAAGACCGAAATAAATGAGCAAGGATACAACAATGAGAGCAATGAGACCTATGGGCAACTGCGTCATAATATTTCCCCCTGATTTATCAATATATTTGCAATGTTAGATTTCCCTTGTCGGGGGAAAATATGCAAAAAAAAAGGCCCTTAGGGCCTTTGGTGTAATTTAACTATTCTCTGTTTTTAAAAATATCCCCTACCATTTCTCCAATGGTGGCAGTGGCTCCGTCACTTACTGTTTCCTGGTCCTCCGCCGGCTGCTCCTGCTTTTGAGGCTTGGGTTGCTCTACCCGTTGTTTAGCCTCGCGCTTGGGTTTCTCCCGCTCCGGTTTAGGCTCTTGACGGTTATTGTTTGGACTGGCTTCTCTAACGGAAAGGCGAATACGCTTTTCTGCTGAATCCACATTTAACACTTTAACCTTTATCTCATCACCCTCACTGACTATTTCAGCGGGTTCTGAAACATAGTGCTCCGCGAGGTGTGAAATGTGAACCAGACCTTCCACACCCGGCTCCAGCTGAACAAAGGCTCCAAAGGGTGCCAGCCGGACAACCTTGGCATCTACTATACTGTCAACGGGATATTTTTCTTCAACGTTGTCCCAGGGATTCGGTAGGACTTGTTTTAGCCCCAGGGAAACCTTTTCGTTTTCTGTATCCACCCTGAGAACCTTAACTTCCAGTTCATCTCCCACATTAACTACGTCTGAAGGATGATCAATGCGGTACCAGGCCATTTCAGAAATATGAAGAAGCCCGTCAATTCCACCGATATCCACAAATGCTCCAAAATTGGTCAGGCGGCGTACAACACCCTTGACAATATCTCCCTCTTGTAAGTTCTCCAGAAGTTCCTGGCGTTTTTTGTTGAATTCTTCCTCCAAAATGGCTTTGCGGGAAAGAATAACTTTACGCCGGGCCCGGTTTAATTCAATAACCTTGGCCTGAATCTCCTGTCCCACGTAATTACTCAGGTCCTCAACATAGCCCATTTCCACCAGGGAAGCCGGTAAAAATGCACGGAGTCCCACATCTACCAGGAGACCGCCCTTGACAACTTCTCTGATTACGCCTTTCACAGGCTCTTCATTTTCCAGGTGTTTTTCCAATTCGGACCAAGCCGCTTCTGCGTCAGCCCTTTCCTTGGAAAGGATTATTCTACCATCGCTGTCCTCGGTTTTCAGAATCAATACCTCTATTTCATCCCCCACCTGAACCACGTCTTGGGGAGAATTTACTTCATAACAGGACAGTTCCTTAATTGGAATGACCCCTTCAGACTTAGCCCCAACGTCCACAAGAACTTCATCGTCACTTACCTGCACCACTGTGCCCTTAACAACTTCTCCCGGGCGTATGGGCTTTACGTCCATTGCATCTTCCATGTTTTCCTGCATCTGTTCGGTGGAAACATCATCTCCTGTTTCTTCCCGGTATTGATCTTCTGATGCAGTAGTTTCTTCCGCCGGTTGTACTTCTTCTTGCAAATTCTTTTCGTCCATTTCCATCATGCGCCTATAAACCTCCTCTATAATCCAGTCAGGTGTGGATGCGCCCGCTGTTATGCCTACCGTTTCAGCATCTTTAAACCATACGGGTAAAAGCTGGTCTGCTGTCTCCACGTGATATGTGGGAGTACCGGTGGCACGGCATAACATCGTCAACTTTTGGGTATTGGCGCTGTTATAGCCACCGGTTACTATCATTACGTCAACTTGCCGGGCCAGTTCCCGGGCAGTCGCTTGACGTTCACCGGTGGCGCTGCATATGGTATCACACACCTGAATCCGGTCACACTTGTTAGCAAGAACATCCACAACCCCCTGAAAATTCTCACGGGGTTGGGTTGTTTGAGCAATTACACCTATTTCGGGATACCAGGGCATTTGGGAAGCTTGCTGCGGGTTGGCAGCAACTATGGCGCTGTCGCCGGTCCAGCCGGCTATAGCTTGCACTTCCGGGTGTTCTTCTTTCCCCACTATTACTACCTGGTACCCTTTTTCACTTAACTCCCGGGCCTTTTTTTGTGCTTTGGTCACAAAGGGACACGTGGCATCCACAACCCTCAGGCTGAGTTCCTTTGCCCTTTCAAAAAGGGATGGACTTACCCCGTGGGATCTTATAATCAGTGTACTGCCTGGTGCCGCTTCATTAATGTTCTCTATTTTGGTTATGCCTTTTGCGGACAGGTTTTTTACCACCTGGGGATTATGAATTAACGGACCCAGGGAGTATAAAGGCCCATCTCTGTCCCTGGCAGAACTCTCTGCCATTTCAATGGCTCTTTTCACACCAAAGCAAAATCCAGCTTTGGCGGCAACAATAACTTTCATCCTACCACCACTATTTACTGATCAATGATTCTTTATGAGATTTATCGCCGAGCTTTTGTAAAATTTACTCGTGCTCTTTGCGGTACTCACTTCATGCCTTTTTGCATATTTTCAACCTCTGCCATGATTTTACGGCTAACGGCTTCCAATTCGCCTTTATCGTTCTTACGACGGTAAAGATGTTTAAACTCCAGAGGTTTTCCAACGGATACAAAAACTTTGCCCACGACACCTTTTGTGCCGGTTACGGCAACGGGAACAATGGGAACGCCCACCTTTAGGGCCAGCATGGCGGCACCCAAGTGAGGATCAAGTATTTCCCCGGAATGACTCCTGGTCCCTTCGGGGAATATTCCTATTATCTTGTTGTTTTTAAGTAACTGTATTGAACGGCGAACCGATGAAGGATCCGGACCGTTCCTTCGTACTGGAAATGCTCCCAGTTTTTTTATTACCGGACCAAGGAGGGGTATTTTAAATAGTTCGGCCTTGGCCATAAAATATACACGCCGGTTGAGGGCACAGGCAACAACTACCGGATCCCAGTAGCTAATATGGTTGGATATTACAATTGCCCCCCCGCGCCGGGGAAGATTCTCTACACCGTAAACTTCCCAGCGACGAATTACGGCCAGCACGGTGCGGCATATTACTTTGGCCGTTTGGTACAACAATAGGTTTTACCTCCCGGTAACTTTGGAGACGATTACACTGACTACTTCGTCAATATTCATTCTGGAACAATCTATAATAATAGCGTCCGGGGCCGGTACCAGTGGATCCGTCTCTCGGGAACTGTCAATTCTGTCCCGCTCTTTAATTTCCTGCAGTAAAGTATCCCAATCCACTTGGTAACCGGATTCAACAAGCTCTTTGTACCTGCGCCGGGCTCTTTCCTTAGGGGATGCAGTTAGGAAGAACTTAAAATCTGCCTCCGGCAGTACCTTTGTTCCTATATCCCGTCCTTCCATTACTACTCCTCCGGAGCGGGCCATATCCCTTTGTTTTGCCAGCAGGTGCTTCCTTACCCCGGGAACCCTGGCCACCAGGGAAACTTTACGGGAAACTTCAGGTTTTCTTATTTCTCCGGTAACGTCGTCACCGTCCAGCCAAACGCGGTATAATTCTTCACTGTCCTGAACCAGATCGATCCCTGCTTCTCCGGCCAGGGACGAAATTTCCGCTTCATCCGTTATATCCGCATTTCGCTGGAGTGCCGCGAGAGTTACGGCGCGGTATATCGCTCCGGTGTCTATATATAAAAAATCCAGTTTTTTTGCAACCTTTCGGGCCACGGTGCTCTTGCCGGCCCCCGCCGGGCCGTCAATAGCAACTTTTAACTTTCGATCCATATTGCCTCCAAAACTTATACACGTACAATTCCCTGATATTTTCGACACGCAAATGTAATTTCCTTTTTTAAAATAAAATAAAAAGCCCGAAGGAGAAAATTCCTCCAGGCTGTATTATTCTACCGTGAGAGAATTTAATACATTGAAAAACTCCGGAAAAGAGACGGTAATGCTGGAAGCTTGTTCAATAACGGTCTCTCCTGTGGCTAAAAGCGCTGCCACGGCCAGGGCCATTGCCATGCGGTGATCCCCCCGGCTGTGGCAATGCGCTCCCTTTAATTCAGATACTCCTGTTATTGCCAGGCCGTCGGGCAATTCCTCCACGCGGGCACCTAATTTTTGCAGTTCCTCCGCTACGGCTTTAATCCGGTCGGTTTCTTTATACTTTAATTCTTCAGCACCGGTTATTCTTGTTTCCCCCCGGGCAACCGCGGCGGCTACCGCCAGGACCGGTATTTCATCAATGAGCCGGGGTATTATATCGCCGCCAACGTGAGTTCCCCTTAAGGGAGCATGAAGAATCCTTATATCGGCAACCGGCTCACCGCATTCTGCGCGTTCATTTTCAAAAATGATATTGGCCCCCATTTCCCGCAGGACATCTATAATTCCGGTACGGGTGGGGTTGATTCCCACACCGGTGACGGTGATTTCGGAACCGGGTACCAGGGAGGCCGCCACAATAAAAAATGCAGCGGAAGATATATCCCCGGGGACAGTGAAATCCCCCCCCGTTTCCAGGGTGCAGGGCCCGGTCACGGAAACTGCCGGGCCCTTTTTGTTTATCCTTACGCCAAAATGTTGTAGCATTCTTTCGGAGTGATCCCGGGAAAGGGCGGGTTCAATAACCGTTGTTTCCCCTTCAGCCCGGAGTGCGGCCAGTAGAATTGCGGATTTTACCTGGGCGCTGGCAACCGGGGAATTATACTTTATCCCCCTTAATTTTTGTCCTGTTATGGCCAGAGGAGCTTTGCTGTTCCCGCTGCGCCCCGCTATTATAGCTCCCATCCGGCTTAATGGATTAATTACCCTGTCCATGGGCCGCCTGCGGAGGGAATCATCCCCTGTAATTACGCTGAAAAAAGTGAGGGAAGCCAGAACACCGGTCATCAGCCGCATTGTGGTTCCGGAATTGCCGGCATCAATCACATCCTCCGGTTCCTTCAAACCGTCAAAGCCTTTACCTTTTATTATCAGGGTATTATTTTCGGGCCCCTCAATATCAACCCCCAGTTTTCTCAAACACTGTACCGTGGAAAGACAATCCGCGGCGGTTAAAAAGTTATGGACGCGGGTGGTGCCGCGGGCCAGTGAGCTTAAAATGGCGGCCCGGTGAGAAATGGATTTGTCACCGGGCACTGTTATGTTTCCTTTAAGGGTCTTTACCGGTTTAACTACTAAAGTGTCCATATTAGAAATCATCCTTTTCGCAACTGGATATCTGTTGCCGTAGACTACGGGCACGGGAAAGTTCCTCCAGAATAGTTTCAGAAGCACCGCTTTCCAGTGCCCGCTTGTAATTATCTAAAATTTTTATCAGGTTATCCAGTACCGGTATTATTTTTGTCCGGTTGGACATTAAAATTTCTTGCCATAAACCGGGAAAACTGGATGCTATACGGGTTATATCCTTAAACCCCCCCGCCGCCAAAGGCAGAATATCATTGAAGCCCGGCTGCCGGTGCAGGTTATTTACCAATGCCACTGCGGTGAGATGGGGCACGTGACTTATAATGGCAACCACTCGGTCATGTTCTCCGGGTGTCAACTCCACAGGAACGGCATCAATGGCGTTTACCAGTGATTTTATCTTTAATACGGCAGAGGATTCCGTATCACTTACGGGAGTGATAAAGTAATATGCTCCATTGAAAAGATCCGGGCGGGAATTTCTGAAGCCGCTTTTTTCCGAGCCCGCCATGGGATGCCCGCCAACGAAGGAAACGCCGGGGGGTAAGATGCCGGTGGCATGGGCCACTATTTGCTCCTTGGTACTGGTTACATCGGTGACGATGGTACCGGGGGCAATGTGAGGGGCAATCTGTGTGATTATACTTAAAGCGGCCCGCACCGGGGTGGCAATAATCACCAAATCGGCAGTTGCCACTCCCCCGGGAATTTGTCCGGGGGAGTTTATGGTTCCTTCTTCCAGTGCCGCCTTTAAATTATCTTTGTCGTTGTCAATACCCGTAATATTACCCGCCAGTCCCCTTTCCTTGATGGCCCTTGCCAGGGAACCTCCAATGAGCCCGAGACCAATTATGCAAATATTATGGAATACAGGCATTAATTTTCACATCCAATAGTTCTTCCCACTGATGCCGCCGTTTTTATTATATCATTCATTGTCAGTTTAAAATTCTCAGGAGTCAGCGATTGGGGACCGTCACATAGGGCCTGGGTGGGGTCCGGGTGGACTTCAATCAGTAGCCCGTCGGCTCCGGCGGCAATTGCCGCTCTGGCCATAGGCGCGACAAAGCGCCATTTCCCTATGGCGTGACTTGGGTCCACAATAACAGGCAGATGCGTAAGGTGTTTTAAAACCGGAACAACAGTTAAATCAAGTGTGTTGCGAACGTAGTTTTCAAAGGTCCTGATGCCTCTCTCACAAAGAATTACATTGCTGTTTCCTCCGGCCAATATATATTCGGCAGCTAAAAGCCATTCTTCTACAGTTGCGGAAGGAGACCTTTTCAACAGAATTGGTTTGTCGGTTTGGGCAACTTCGCGAAGTAGAAAAAAGTTTTGCATATTTCTGGCTCCAATTTGTAAAATATCGGCATATTTTGCGACCAGGGGCAGGGTGCTGGTATCCATAACCTCGGTAACAAAGGGCAAACCTGTTAATTCCCTGGTTTCAGCCAGTAACTTGAGGCCCTCTTCCTCCATTCCCTGAAAGGAATAAGGTGATGTGCGGGGTTTAAAGGCTCCGCCGCGTAAAATAGTGGCTCCTGCTTTTTGCACCGATTGGGCCGCCGCCAGTAATTGATCTTTGCTTTCCACTGCACAAGGACCCGCCATAACGTGCAATTCATTACCACCTATTACAATGTCGCGAACGCGTATTGTGGTATTTTCTTGCTTAAAGCTCCTGCTTGCCAGTTTGTACGGCTCTAAAATGGGTACCGTTTTTTCGACTCCCGGAAGGGATTCCAGTGACATTTCCCTCAATCTGGTTTTATCTCCGATAACACCTATTATGGTGCGCTCCACCCCTTGGGAAATGTGAACATTCAAACCAAAACCCTTTAAGCGGTCAACCACTTCTTCAATCTCAGCAGAATTTGCCTGATGGGTCATTACAACTATCACTTTTTACCAACCTCCATGTTTTTAAGTGTTGCGGCAGGATGGAGGTTGTTTTCATTTCAATTGGAAAAGGCACTCCCGGGGAGTGCCTGAAATAAATAAAATGCATAGATATCGCCTCCCTACCATGCTACCCGTGATCTTCTAACCATACTCCTTGTCATTCTTCAAACAGCCTACCATTCAACCATCCTACCGTGCATTTATATTAGCATACCCTTCTGTAAAGGGGCAATGGGTATTACGAAATTATTTAATGATTTACCATACCGTGTATTTCCCGGATCAATCGCTGCATTTGTTCCGGCAAAAGGCTCTGAAAGCCGTCGCAAAGGGCTTTTTCGGGTTGGGGGTGCACCTCCACCATTATTCCGTCAGCTCCCGCAGCCATGGCAGCTTTGGCCACCGGGGCCACCAGTTCCGGCCTGCCGGTGGCATGACTGGGGTCCCCTATTACCGGCAGATGCGAAAGGTGTTTGACGGCTGCAATTGCACTAACGTCAAAGGTATTGCGGGTATATTTCTCAAAGGTGCGAATGCCCCTTTCACAAAGTATAACTTGCCAATTGCCTTCGGCAAGAATATACTCAGCCGCCAATAGCCATTCCTCTATTGTAGCGGCAAAACCCCTTTTCAACAGAACCGGCAGGTGAGTCTTTCCCAGTTCTCTTAAAAGAGCGAAATTTTGCATGTTGCGACTGCCCACCTGCACAATATCGGCATATTTAATCACCGTTTCAATATCACGGATATCGGTTACTTCGGTAATAACGGGAAGGCCGGCGGCCTTCCCTGCTTCATTCAGTATGATTAAGCCCTCTTCCCTCAAGCCCTGAAAATCATACGGCGAAGTGCGGGGTTTATAAGCCCCTCCCCTCAAAATATGTACGCCCATATCCTTCAGGGTTCCGGCCAGGGAGATCAAGTCTTGGCGTTCCTCTACGGCACAGGGCCCTGCAATGACGGTGGGAATGCCACTGCCAATGGTATGGTCATTAATAATGATAACAGTTTTTTCCTTATGTGTTTTAGATGTTAAAACGGGTGTGGACACGAAAACTCCTCCTTGGTGAACCATGCACCACTGTGAAAAAATATACCCTTAAAAGGATAATTTGTCCATAGAAGCGAGAAAAATTCTTCAACATTACATACCCGGGCTTGGAATTATTACAAAGGGACGGGGGAAAAATGCATGAAAGAATCCGCACGAAAGAAGGGTGCCAAAGGAGGGCCTGCAATGAAAAGAAGGGGAAATTGTCCCGATGAATATACAGAATTGGAAAAGGTCTTAACCTACGGCCTTTACGGCAGACCGGATCCCAAAAAAGAGGAGCGAATGCATCTACTGGGCCAATTGAGGGAAAGAATGATTTTGGTACTTCCTGAAAACAGGGTGAAAAGGTGTGAAATTCCGGAGGAATTGGAAAGGGCACTGAAGGACATAAGGGCATCAATGATGGTGGTAAAGGGCACCGTTGGAGTTTCCGCCATTTTGACCTACGAACGTCTTGCCAAAAGGTATGGGGTAAGGATGGTTACCGTATCCAATCCGGAATTCAAAGGAAATACGGGGCTGGTGGTGGTGAGCAATCACGCAGTGGATTTGCCCGATTCAGAAGTCTTCCCCCAAAGGGTACTGCATTGAATAATTCATTTAAGCAAGATCCGGCCGCAATGATGCTGCCTTACGCAGGTAGACATGCCTTATTTCACCTGCCGTAACGGATGTGTGACAGTGAATCATTACCCGGATGCACATTGGCAGCTGGTTCTTAACGACTACTTCACCGGCACAGAGCATGGGGACCGAATCCCAGCCCGGTAATTTCCGGGCCGCCGAGGCCGGAAACCCGGCATCAAGATCCCGGGTTAAAGTGAAAAAGGCACTTATTATGTTCTCGGTTTCAAGACCATTTTTTTGAATAATTTCCATGAGCAACAACAGGGTTGCCTCTTCAATGGCATCCCTGCTGTTCTCTTCCACGGTAATGGCACCCCTGATGGCACGGACCATAAACCGGGACATTCCCATCCCTCCTTAATTGTTTAAGAGGATACTGCTCTGTGTCCGAGACCAATGGCTACTTCATCCAGGTGAAGCAGGCCCACACCAAAAAAGACGGCAACGCTTATATGGTCTTTATGCCGTGCAATACCGATCTTTCCACCCACATTGAGACCAATGGCTTTAGGCATTATCTGGGAAATGGCTTCCCGGGTTGCCCCGGCCACAGCCCCCTCATCCGCATGTAGCTCTTGAATCACTTTTTCCCTTTTTGCCGCTACAACCGAGCGCTCGGTTATTTTATTCACAGAGGTGACAAAGTCACCGCCGTAATCCACGGCTGCGGTTCGTATATCCAATTTTGCAAAGGCTTTCTTTAAATCCCTTTCCTCTTCACGACTCTCACTCAGGGACATTTTAATTGCGGCTCTGGCGACGGCTCGACTTCCTGGACTGGCCATGGGATATTACCTCCTGCAATTTAAATTTGCAAATTAATGTTCATCTACTGGAAATCCCTTTAAAACTAAAAGCACTCCCTGGGGAGTGCGGATACGCTTTTTCCCTGAAAAACCAGGATAACCTAATTATAGTGAAGGCATAGGTTAAAAGCAATAGCTAAGGCTGGTTCTCAGGGTTATCATTAATTTTTACTTTATCCAGGGAAGTAATTCCCGTAACTTTAAATGTCTTTCCCTCCGGCGGGTTCTGAATATTCTCGGAGGTGCTGAGCACCTGAATTTCCACAGGGCGATCATAGAAGGTGGCGTCAATTTCTATAAGATCCCCTTCCTGCACTTGAATTGTTACGTAACGATCATTAAACTTCCCCACGGGTTCACCGTTTACTAAAACACTCATTTTAGGTAAACCGGCGAAATCATTGAGGAAAAAGGTAATCACCGGTTCACCGGGAACCAGCTGCTGGCTGGAATTGGGTGAAACCTTAACATCTTCCAGGTCGACATAACCGATTACATGACGCATGGGGTCGGTAACGAAAAAAGACTGGATTACCACTAAAACCACTGCGCATATAATTACCAAACGAATAAGCAGTTGTTCCAACCTTTTCCACCGGCTGGGATAACGATTGCGCACGCCAAGACACTCCTTTAAGAGATGTTCCCAAAGGTTCCCGGATCAGAGCTGTAAAGTACTGTCTTGGCTAATGTATATGCCGGCACAGGTCAACCTATCCATAAAATAGAAAAATAATTTAATAGTTATTTCAGGTATTGTCGTTCCAGGTTGTTAATGTGTTCCTTCAACTGACGGTGGATTTGAAAAAACAGCTTTTCCGTATCGTGTTTGGATAATGAAAAATTACGGGGTTCAATTATTTCTATTTTCCTGAATTCCTTTCGGGTTATAAATTGAACCACATCTTCCAGGGTGTCAGCACAAATGGTCAGTGTTACCGGGGCGTAGGCCACCTCGTTATTGGACACATCATCAAATACCGTAAATACATCCACGCTGAGGTCTATATCTTCAATATAGATTCCTTGCATGGGTATGTTTCTAAAAAGGGCAACCTGCTGTTCCCTGTTATCTTCTGCACTTTTTTCCTGTGACTTGCCGCCGAAGAGAAATCTCCCCGGTTTGCTCGTCCCTTTAAAGTCAAGGCGAATTTTAACCTTTATTGGTTTAGCCGGTGCCGTCCTTTCTGCCGGTGAATGTTCATTTTGAATGTCCATATAATGCCATCACTCCCTGGGAAATTATGCCTCAGAATAAATAATATTCTACAAAAATCAATTCAATCCTACCTACCTTGAAAAAACTACTTTATAAAGTTACTTATTGTGCTCGGGCGCCCCGGTGGTTTCCTCCGTTCGCTTCGCAATTATTCTCGTGGAGCGGGTAAGTGTTTCCCGGAAAGCCGCTTGCAGCAGACTGCTTGACTACTTCTTCACGCCCTACGGGGTCATGGCTTTGGGGATTTGACGGGCTGAGCGCCGCTACTCAGTGCTCCGCTCTCTCCGGAAATCACCGGGTCACCCTAGGCGATACTTTTTCATACTTCTGCTGGTGCCGCCGTACGGCGGCATGGACGTCTAACTGAAATTTCTTTGTTCTTTTACTTTCCCGGGGAGTAAGCCAATTTTTTAAGTTGATTTAATTCCCGGGGAGACAGGTGCCGGAACTTTCCCCCCGGTAGTCCCCGGAGAGTTAGATTTCCCATTTTGACACGTTTAAGCTTTAAAACAGGGTGTCCTATTTCTTCGCACATGCGGCGTACCTGCCGGTTTCTTCCCTCGTGAATGGTTATTTCCAAAAGAGCGTTACCCTTTTTCTTACCCAAAAGGGTAACAATGGCGGGCGCGGTGGGCCCGTCGGATAGAACTAGTCCCTTCTCCATTTGCTGTATTTTTTCCGGGGAGGGTATGCCTTGTACCAGGGCCTGGTATGTTTTGGGTATTTGGTGTTTAGGATGAGTGAGTGCGTAGGTTAGGCTACCGTCATTGGTTAATAACAGTAGTCCCTCTGTATCAAAATCCAATCTCCCCACCGGGTAAACCCGCTGGGAAATACCCTTTAATAAATCAGTTACAACGGGTCTGCCCCGGGGGTCCTTTAATGTTGTGACATAACCGGCGGGTTTGTTCAGGATTATGTAAACATTCCTTTCTACGCGGGCGCGTTTATTATCCACGGTTACGGTATCCGAATCCGGGTTAATCTTTGTTCCCAATTCCTTTATTGTGACACCGTTTACTTTAACTCTACCCGCCTTAATCATGTCCTCAGCATGCCGCCTGGAGGCTATTCCCGCCCTGGCCATATATTTTTGCAGGCGTTCCTTCATTCTAAAATCCCCTTAGAATTGTTGTTTATAGTTAATTTTAACCCAACAATATTAATTAGTGTACCCGCAAAAAGTGAAAAAGACACCTTGCGGTGTCTTTTACCCAAAAACTTTGTGGGCCACGTATATGGAGGCCACCAGAGTGGTGAAGTCAGCGGCGAGCCCGGAAATTATGGAATAACGGTAACGGCTGATGCCGACTGAGCCGAAGTAAAGGGTAAGCACGTAAAAAGTGGTATCACTGCTCCCCTGCATAGTGGAAACAAGATTACCTATAAAGGAATCCGGCCCGTGGGTTTTAATTAGATCGGTGGAAATCCCTAGGGCGGCACCTCCGGAGAGAGGGCGCATAATTGCGTGGGGAAGAACTTCAGCGGGGACCCCCACTATATTAAGAGCCGGTGAAAGAACTGTAACCAGCACATCCATGGCACCCGAGGCGCGAAAAACGCTGATGGCCACCAGCATGGCCACAAGGTAGGGAATGGTTTTTATAGCCGTGCTAAAACCGGCTTCCGCTCCTTCAACAAAGGTCTCGAATACGTTTACTCTCCGCAAATGGGCTACCAGGGGAACAACTAAAAGAACTATGGGAATGGCCCAGCGCGACAGGTCGGATATAAGGGTAAACACTCTATTACCTCCCCTGGTTTCTGTAGATTGTTCTCAATAGCCTGTCAGCTATTATGGCCACGGTCATGCCGCAGGCGGTTGCGAAAATGGTGGTGCCTACTATTTGAGTGGGGTCCTGGGAGCCGTAAATTAACCGAATTCCTATTATGGTTGTGGGGATGAAGGTGATACAGGAAGTATTTAGAGCCAGAAAAGTGCACATGGCATCGGAAGCGGTTTTTTTATCGCCCCAGTTAAGTTTTTGCAATTCCTGCATGGCAATTAACCCCATGGGTGTGGCGGCATTGCCCAAGCCCAGGAGATTGGCGCTCAGGTTCATTACAATGGCTCCCATGGCCGGGTGGTCTTTGGGGACTGATGGAAACAAAAATCCTGTAATGGGCCGGACCAACTTTGCCAGGGCGCGAACCAGACCTGCCTTTTCTGCCAGTTTCATAATCCCCAGCCAGAAGGTAATAATTGCTATTAAATCTATTGCCGTACTGACTCCGGTCTGGGCTCCCTCCAGTGCTGCTTTGGCTACAACCTCTATGTGCCCCGTGAACGCCGCCACAAGTATGCCGGTTATCATCATAGCCAGCCATACATAATTAACCACGGACCAAGTCACCTGCCCCTCCAGAAAAGGTTTGCACGCGGCGAAAGCTCTTCCTCTCTGTTACTGTGCCATTACTACATTTATGAGGACAAGGTTTTATTTATGAAACAAAAAAAGGGATTACAAAACTAAAAGGAGTTGCCCCAAAGGGGCAACTCCCTAAAATCTAAGCTATAAACAGCATATCATTAGCAATTATATTTTACCTGGACCCCGGCGAGTAAAAACCCGGTGATTCATCCTCATTCTCTTTAATAATCCATCCCCGCCCGTATGCGGTAATCACATCGGAGCGGGTTATTAACCCAAGGATTTTGGAATTATCGTCGGGATCCACAGCCGGCAGGCGGCCAATATTGTACTCATCCATTTTTCTGACGGCCACGCTCAAGGGTTCATCCACCGTAACCACCACCAATTGCCGGCTGGTTATATTGTCGATTCTCTCGTCCTGCAGCCCTTTATCCATGGCTTCTTCCAACTCGTGCTGGGTAATGATTCCACACAACTTATTCTTTCCAGTAACCACAGGGAATCCCTGGTGCGGCGATCCGGATATTGACTTCCAGGCATCGGAAACCTTGAAGTCACCGGGTATCATTTCCAGAGTATCGGTCATTACATCCCTTACTAATACATTCTTAAGGACATCCGGGCGGCGGGCCGATTCTATATCCAGTCCCCTGCGAAGCAATTTAACCACGTAAATATTGTCATTATAAATACTTCTGGCCACCACCGAAGAAATAATACAAGTAACCATTAAAGGAAGGATAAGGCCGTAGTCATTACTCATTTCAAATAACATTATAATGGCGGTAATGGGTGCCTGGGCGCTTCCCGCGAAAACTCCTCCCATTCCCACCA
>JAALLR010000036.1_pt1 | contig 52772 bp, 46 predicted proteins | sample 7245931 | NCBI WGS metagenome assembly JAALLR01 (sample SAMN13049201, study PRJNA578106) | oil field metagenome | isolation source: filtered produced water from oil reservoir B9 | place: USA:offshore Texas | collected 2016 | reverse complement strand
TCGAGATAGGCGACTCTGCGCCAGGGAAGGCGCATAGGAGCCGGTCGGCTGCTTATCTATCGACGAGTGTTAGGGCGAGTTAAACCAAAAGATCCGGGAGCAAGCGCAAGGATAAACCGGAACGTATTTTCATGGCAGAAAAGAACGGAATGATGCTGCAACCGGTGGCTCGGTTAACCGCTCCTGATATATGAGCAAGGCTTAAGAGTACCAGCGAGATCCAACAAAAACCTGGACTGCAGCCGGAGCAAAGAGGCAGCTAGGGAGCCTCTCACCTAGTGCGGAGGATCAACCCAAAAGCAAGATACAAAGGGAACAACCGGATGGTTGTTTCTTTTTTTATATGGATCTTCCCAGATGTTGTAATCAGTTCTTGCGTTCTGATATTGTGAGCAGCGCTTGCGTTCCCGTGTTCCTTGTGTTAAATTATTCTTATAAGGGCATATGCCAATTAACGGTTGCGTGAAACGAATGGCAGTAAACCGGTTAAGGAGGTTGGGAAAGTGAGGATCGGTATAACCGCTACCGGAAAAGACCTGGAATCATTGATGGATCCGCGCTTTGGAAGGTGTGCTTACTTTCTCCTGGTGGATCCGGAAACGATGGAGTGTCAAGGAATGGAAAACCCCGGCAGTACGGCCGGGGGCGGGGCCGGCATTCAGGCGGCACAGGCATTTTTAAAATCGGGTGCTGAGGTCTTGATAACCGGGCAGTGCGGTCCCAATGCCTTTGAGGTACTGTCTGCCGGTGGTGTTAAAGTCTACCAGGCGCCGGAAGTGAAGGTCAGGGAGGTCGTCGAGCTTTATAAAAAGGGGGAGCTGACCGAAATCGGCGCTCCGGGACCGGCACATCGAGGGATGGGACGCCGATGATTATTTCCGTTTTAAGCGGCAAAGGGGGCACCGGCAAGACAACCGTTGCCGTAAACACGGCGTTTTCTCTGGCTGCCAAAGGGGAAAAGGTTCTGCTGGTGGACGCCGACGTGGAGGAACCCAATGCCGCTTTGTATCTGAAGCCTGATTTGCAGGAATCGGCGGGCGTATCTCTCTTAGTGCCGCAGATCGATGAGGGACGCTGTGACTATTGCGGTAGGTGCTCCGACTTCTGCCAGTTTAATGCTCTGGCCGTGGCCGGGAGCAGTATGATGACCTTCCCGGAGCTCTGTCACGGCTGCGGAGGATGCGCCTTGGTCTGTCCCAACCAGGCAATTAGGGAGGTTCCCAGGGAGATCGGTGTGATTGAGAAGGGCTGGGCCGACGGCATCGAGTTCTGGCAGGGACGCCTCCATGTCGGGGAACCGCTGGCGGTTCCTATAACGCGGGCGCTTAAAGATGGCCTGGCAGATATTGAGGATGAACGGGTCGTCATCATCGATGCTCCTGCCGGCGCCTCCTGCTCCGTAATTGAGGCCGTCAGAGACAGCGACTTTGCCCTGCTGGTGACCGAACCTACCCCCTTTGGGCGCCATGATTTGGAGATAGCGCTGCGGTTGATGCAGCACCTGCGGCTGCCGCACGGTGTCGTGATCAACCGCGCCGGAACGGATAACAGCATCATCGCAGAGCTGTGCCGGGAGCGGAAAATTCCGGTCCTTCTCGAGATAGGGTTCAGCGCTCACCTGGCGGAGTTGGGTTCGCAGGGGATTCCCTTTAGTAAGGCCTTGCCTTACTGGCAGGACAAATTCTACGGGATGTATCAGTCCTTAAAGGAGTGCAACTCATGCGCCAGCTCGTGGTAATCAGCGGAAAAGGTGGAACCGGGAAGACTACGGTTACGGCTGCCTTCATTGCCCTTGCCGGGAAGGCGGTCGTCGCCGACGCCGATGTCGAGGCTCCTAACCAGCACTTGCTGCTTCAACCGGAGGTGCGGGAAAGGCGAGACTTTATCGGGGCAAAGATGGCGGTCAAGGATGCCGGGAAGTGCGATCGCTGTGGGAGATGCCAGGAACACTGCCGGTTCCAGGCCATTCAGGAAATGGAGGTCGACCCTACGCGCTGTGAGGGGTGTGGGGTCTGCGTTGCCGTCTGCCCAACGGGAGCGCTGCGCCTGGAGGATGAAGTGACCGGCACCCTCATGACCTCGGAGACGGAGTATGGGCCGTTCTCCCATGCCCTGCTGGAAATCGGAGCTGAGGGATCGGGAAAACTGGTGACCGAGGTGCGCCGCAATGCCGAATCCCTCCGGGGAGAGGAGCCCCTGTTGATTATCGACGGATCACCCGGGATCGGCTGCCCGGTGATCGCTTCCCTGAGCGGTACCGACCTTGCCCTGATCGTGACAGAACCCTCCGTTTCCGGGCTACACGATCTGGAGCGGATCCTCAAGGTGGCACGGCACTTCGGCGTGAACGCCCTTGTGTGCATTAACAAGTGGGATCTGTGTCCGGAGCTGAGCAGAAAGATCGAGAGCTTCTGTGAGGATGAAGGTGTGGAAATGGTTGGTAAAATTCCCTTCGATCCCGGAGTGCTGGATGTCGTTAAACAGAGGCTGCCTGTTAAAGACTTGTTGAAAACCAGGGCGGGGGAGGCCCTGGTGATGATATGGGATGCTGTCAACAAGCGACTGTTTGAGGAAAACACCTTTGAACAATAATAAGTAATGAGGAGGAGAACAGATGAAGATTGCCATACCATCGCAGGGTAACAGCGTCTGCCCGCACTTTGGGCACTGCGAACAATTTCTGATCGCTGAAGTGCAGGATGGAAAAGTGATCGGCAAAGAGACCGTTGCTGCTCCTCCCCACGAACCGGGGTTGCTGCCTCGTTATCTTGCCGGTAAGGGAGTTGACGTGGTGATCGCCGGAGGCATGGGTTCGCGTGCCCAACAGCTGTTCGCACAGCAGAATATTCGGGTGATCACGGGGGCCAGCGGGCTAATTGATGATGTTCTGGCGGCGTTTCTCGGGGGAAACCTGGAGACCGGACCAAATGTCTGCGACCATTAAAAACCGATCCCTGATATTGCCTTGTTTATGAAGTGGGATGAGGAGCCACAAGGTTTCTTGATTGGGATCGGGCACCCGTCAGTTTTTAACGCATCATCCGGTGTAATCTTACGGTTTTTCTCGGGTGGCAGGGTATTCGAGCGGAAGGAATTAAGAATTGGCGGCTGCTGAGAGGGGGTGTTGAGAGATGCGGGGACGCAACTTCTTCGGTCCCGGTTTTTGGAAGGGCGGTCCGGGTCCTGCAGGTGGTGGCCGGGGCCTGGGGATGGGCAGAGGCATGGGCAGTCGTTCGCCCTTCTGCCGGTTTTTACCCTGGCTTCCTCGTCGCTGGTGGGCAGTTCCGGGGCGGGGTGCAGGTGCTCCCGGCCCCTGGGCAGCGCAACAGGCGCAGGGTGTGAGTTGGGGAGAGGCAGATGCTCTGAAGGAGCAGGCCGGTTATTTACGGCGGCTGTTAGACGAAATCAACAGGCGTTTGGGTGGGCCGGGAGGGCAGAAGTAAGAGAGAGCAGGCGTTGGTCATTCCTGCAGCGCACAGCCGGTTTTTCGCCGTAATGGCCTAGTCCACCCGGCCCTTTGCGGATTGTGCCCGGTAACAACAGGCTGCGGTATTTAAACCACGGCCTGTTGTTTTTTATTTAGGAAATTAGTCTTAGATGGTAATAATACTTTTCTCCTGCAGGAAAATTGGATAATATGACGAATTATTATGTTTAATATGCAGTTTTGTGTCGATTTGTAAGAAGGGACACCTGTGAACGACTTTCCGTTTTATCTCGTTTTCTGCCATTCCATGCCTGAGATCGCCCTGGTTACGACATTGGGCATGGTTTTAATTGGGTTTCGCCCGGAGTATAAAAAGATCCTTATGGTCACCCTTTTGGGGGCGCTGATCTCATACTGCATTAGGCTCCTGCCCCTGCCGCCCGGGCTTCACGGTGTTTTTCTGGTCCCTGTGGTAATCGCTCTTGTTGTTGCCTGCTGCCGAATGGACCTCTTTGCTGCAACCCTGGCCGTCTTTTTAGGGGTAATCGTTCTTTCCATAGCCGAAGGAATCTTTGACTTTCTTACTCCCAAGATCTCCGGCTTTACATTCCAGGACGTGGCTGCCAATCCCCTGCTGCGGGTGTTGTTTCCCCTCCCCGAATATATTTTTCTGACCGTCGTTACATTTATCGCCGGTCGATTTCGTTGGAGAATTGTCAACCTCCGGGAGATAAGGGACTTGGAGGTGCAGGTTAAGGGTCGTGAAAAAGAGTAGCCTTGTTTTAGTTCCGCTCCTTTTGGGTGTGGGAATAGTCCTCCTGGCTGTGGACTTTTATCTTTTCTGGTCGATCCAGTTCGACAGGCCTCTCACCAGGGGGGCAATATACATCATTGATTCGACAATTTTAACATTAGTTCTGGTGCTGCTGTTCATCTGCTGGGAGGTCTATCGGTTCGAGAAAAGCGAATTGTCCCGCGTTCTCAATTCCCTTTATAGCGAACACCTGCAGGAACTGCTTCGGGTCGTCCGACTGCTGCGCCATGACTTTGCCAATCACGTACAGGTTATCTCCGCTCTGCTGCAGACCAACCAGATAGAAAAGGCGAAAGCGTATATTACTTCACTCGGCCAGCGCATTCGAATTCCCAAGGGGATGCTGCAGTTTGGGATTCCGGAATTAGGAGCCCTGTTGATGGTGAAAATGCACGTTGCCGACCTGAAAAACATTTCTTTTGATATTGAAGTAGACACCGACTTGAAATCCCTCAAGATAGATCCCCTCGATCTGAACACCATCATCGGCAATCTGCTGGATAATGCCTTCGAGGCCGTAGAAGGCGGCGAAGAGGAGCAAAAAAGGGTGGTGCTGAGGTTTTTTGAGACCCCTGAGAGTTATTTCATTCAGACGATCAACCCCGGTTATCTCGACGAAGAAATGCGGGAGAAGATCTTTTCACCCGGGTTTTCGACAAAACAGGGATCAAACAGGGGGTTTGGCCTGGTTTCCGCCAAAACGGCGGTTGAGAAATACCGGGGGAGGATAAATGTTGCCTGCAGCCAAAGGGAGGGCGTCAAGTTTACCGTAATTTTTCCCAAAATGGTTGCCTGATTAACTCAATTCCGGAACTGTTTGACATAAGAGAATGGAAAATTCTATAATGGAGACGAGAAAGGGAATGGGGTAGGAAACTGTTTTCTCTTATTTATTAAGGAGGTTGATCAGGGTGAGTTTGATGCGCAGGGATCCCTGGCGGGAGCTGGCTTCCTTCAGGGAGGGAATCAATCGCCTCATTGACGAGACCATCGGCCGCCGTTTTCCTTTTCCCGGATGGAGTGAGTGGAAACCATCCGTCGATGTGCTGGATAAAGGAAATGAGTACGTGGTGAGAGCCGACCTGCCTGGATACAGTCCTGAAAACATTGAGATCAAGGTGACCGAAACCTCCGTCTCCATTCGGGGTGAGATCAAAGAAGAGAAAGAGATAAAAGAAGGCGATTACCTGGTCCGTGAGCGCAACTTCGGCTCCTTTGCCAGGACAATTCCCCTGTCCACGCCGATTAAACCGGAGGAGTGCAGGTCGCGGTTTAAGAACGGCATTCTCGAAATAATCCTTCCGAAGGCCGATGCGGCGAAAGGGCGCATTCTGGAGATTGAAACCGAATAAAAACCGGTTGTTGCTGCCGTAAAAAAAGGGGTTTCCTACCCTTTTTTTGTGCCGTTTTGTGAGATGCCTCCGGCCCGGAACGGAAACCAGCTGTTGTCAAAGGGATGAAGCGGTGTCCTGTTATTCTGCCGGCCTGAGGATACCCGGTGAAAGTGCCTTCGGAGGCAGGGTGGAACGGCTAATGATTAGAACCAACGGGTGATGAGGGAATCGAATAAATCCTTTTGTGGGAGAGAACGCCTTGTTAGGAACAATCGTCAATGCAGCAGCTATTATTGCCGGAGCTTTGCTGGGAAATCTTTTGAAGAGCGGTCTGCGCTCCAACGTTAAAGAGATCGTCATGCAGGGAGTCAGCCTCACCGTGATCTTGATTGGGCTTTCCATGGCCCTGGAGACGCAAAACGTGCTGGTTGTCACCCTGAGCACAGTCATCGGAGGTATACTCGGTGAACTTTTAAAAATCGAAGAACGCTTAAACGGCTTTGGCAGAAGGCTGGAGAAGCGCTTCAGTAACGGGGACGGCGCCTTTACCAGAGGGTTTGTGACTGCCAGCCTGGTCTTCTGTGTGGGGGCAATGGCCATCATGGGCTCCCTTGAGAGCGGCCTTACCGGGCGCCACACCACTCTCTTCGTCAAATCGATCCTCGACGGGGTGACCTCTGTGGTTTTCGCCTCCAGCATGGGTGTCGGGGTCGCCTTTTCCGCCCTTCCTGTCTTCCTCTACCAGGGCAGCATTACACTCGCTGCCTCTTACGTCAAACCCCTGCTGACCGATGCGATCGTCAGAGAGATGACTGCGGTAGGAGGCCTTCTGATATTCGCAATCGGGGTGAACATGCTCACAGATAAGATCCACATCAGGGTGGGTAACCTGCTGCCTGCCATTATCGTGGTGGTTTTCTTGACGATTATTTTCGATCTCTGGCCCTTCTAGGAAATCCGATCTGGCTCTTCGGTGCGGGCGAAGGCGGCGGGGGCTTCGCCGTGCCTTGTTGGTCCGCGCCGGAGACATCCTGCCTTTCCTTCCCAATAGGAGATCCCCCATCTTTAACGATCCGTCAAGCCCTTCTTTGTCGAAACTTGCCGGCGCAGCGGCATTATTGAGTCTGCTATCCGCCCTTGGCGAAGGAGCATCGCGAGCGGCCGAATCGAGACAGGATGTCGAGAAGGGAGAATCTGCGGCGGATATGCCGTCAGAGGAGCCGGTATGCCGCCTGTACGAGTCTTGGGGCGAGTTCGACCGAAAGAGCCGGGGGCAAGCGCAGGGATAAAATTATATTTTTGGGGCAGGTAATAAAAGGGAACTCAAAACAAGGGTGATTGTTTGTTGACACGATATGGTTGTTATTTTAAATTAATAATTGAACCTGTTTAGGAATTATTCTTAACTAGGAGGCATAGGAATGATGGTGGGGGATTACCTGGAGCAGCTGAAACAGAAGAGGATCAGGATCACCCCGCAGCGCCTGGAGATTCTGCGGGCGATCCAGGAAGGAACCAGGGCGGCCGGGCATCCGCTATCTGCCGAGGAGATTCTGCAACGGGTGCGGGAACACTACCCGGCTGTCAGCCTGGATACTGTGTACCGCACGCTGGCGACTTTCGTCGAACAGGGGCTTGTCAGCCAGATTCAGTTCCGTGGCCAGTGCCGCCGTTTTGAGCTCGTCCGCAAAGGGAAACACCATCACCATTTGGTGTGCCTTGGATGCGGAAAGACGAGGGAGCTCCCTTTTTGCCCTAGTGAGGTTTTGAAACAGGCTCAGCTGCAGTATCCCGACTTTTTAATCCAGGACCACACCTTTACCATTTACGGTTTCTGCTCCGGATGCCAGGATGGTTGGGGAGGGGGCAGTGAAGATTTATGCGAGCGGTGAGGGAAAGCAGCATCTGCCGGATAGCGGTTGTTTTGTTGTTGCTGGTTGCCCTGCTGGCAGCAAACGGTTGCGGTGGAACCGGTGAGATGGGAAGCGGGGAAGCGGAAGAGGCGACTTCGCAGGGGAAGCTGCGCCTGGTGGCCACAATTTACCCCCTGGCGGAGTTTGCCCGGCAGGTAGGGGGGGACCGGGTAGCGGTAGTCCAGCTGATTCCTCCGGGAAGGGAGCCCCATCACTGGGAGCCTTCACCGGCAGATATGCTGCAGCTCTATCGGTCGCAGGTGTTTTTTTACAACGGTGCGGGGATGGAACCGTGGGTGGAGAAGATCCTCCCTGCCCTTCGTGCCCGGGGAGTCAAGATCGTAAAGGCCACCGAAGGTCTTGACCTGCTCACCTTTGCCGAAGAAGAAAGGCTCGGAGTAACGGTGATGCCGGGTCGGGAGGGAGAAGGCAAGGCGTCCGCCGATGCCGGGCACCGCCACCAGCAGGAGGATGTTGATCCTCACGTCTGGCTGGATCCCGTTCTGGCCAAAAGAATCGTAGCGCATCTGGCGAGGGAACTGATCGCTGCCGATCCCGCTGGATCATCCGACTACATGCGCAATGCCCAGGCAGCACAAAAGGAGCTGGACCGGATTCACCAGGAGTATCTTAAAGCGGTGCAGCACTTCAGCAGCAGGGATCTTGTGGTCTCCCACGCAGCCTTCGGTTACCTGGCGCGGCGCTATGGGCTGCGCCAGATACCTTTGCTCGGGCTGACCCCGGAGCAGGAGCCTGATGCCGCCACCCTGGCGCGAGTCGTCGATTACTGCCGGGACCAGGGGATAGAGTGCGTCTTTTTTGAGGCGGCGGTGAGCCCCAGGGTTGCCGAAACGGTTGCCCGGGAGGCCGGCGCCCAAACGCTTGTGCTCAACCCCATTGGGGGAATAACCGAACAGGAGAGCAAAAAAGGCCTCGATTATTTCGGCTTAATGCGTCAAAATCTGGAAAGTCTTCAAAAAGCCCTGGGAAGCGAAGGTGAACGGCGTGAAAGTTCTTGAAATGCAGGGAGTTTATTTTTCCTACGGCAGCGACGTCATCCTGGAGGATATCACGATAGCGGTGGAAGAAGGGGATTTTCTTATTCTGGTTGGCCGCAACGGATCGGGAAAGACAACGCTGGTCCGGCTGTTTTTGGGGCTTTTGCACCCTGTCCAGGGGGAGATCCTTTTGTTCGGAGACAGTATCAGGAAGTTCCGGGACTGGTACAGGATAGGCTATGTTCCCCAAACCCCTGCCCTTGCTGCCGGCTTTCCGGCTACGGTGAAAGAGATCGTTGCTACCGGGCGCTTCGGACGGATCGGTAGGTGCCACCGTCTCCACAGGGAGGACTGGCAGGCGGTGGAGGAGGCCATCGATTTGGTGGGACTTAGCCATCTCCGGGATAATCTCCTCACAGAGCTGTCCGGTGGGCAGCGGCAGCGTGCCTTTATCGCAAGGGCGCTGGCCGGCCGCCCGGATGTGCTCATCCTCGACGAACCCCAGTCCGGGCTGGATGACGGCACCAGGCGCGATTTTTACCGGTTGCTTCACCGCCTGAACTGTGAGCAGGGGATCACCATCCTGATGGTTTCTCATGACGCTGATATGCCGGTGAATTGGGCGAACCGCATCGCCCTTCTTGACAGGTGCCTGCTCTATCAGGGGCCGCCGCCCATTCCGGCGCGGCTGGACTTAAACGGCCTGTCGGGGAAAGCCGCCGGTTCTTACTCCATTTCCAGGTTGCACTTATCGTAGGAGAAGGGGGATTGTCTGTGCTTTCCATGCTGCAGTATGATTTTATGTTGCGCGCTCTGGCGGCGGGTGCGGCAACGGGTTTGATCTGCCCGGCCCTGGGCGTTTTTCTCGTCCTCAGGCGTTATTCCTTTTTGGCCGATACCGTTGCCCACATCTCCCTGGCCGGGGTAGCCTTCGGGCTCTGGATCGGGCTCGATTCGTCCTTCGTTCCCTTGGTGATAATCGCCGTTGCCGTTCTGGGTGTGCTTTTAGCGGAACACCTCCGGGTGCGCCGGGGGTTTTCCGCCGACGCGCTGCTGGCTTTTATCATGAGCGCCGGCCTTGCTCTGGCCGTAATCTTCTTCGGACTGGCGGGCAGCGGAGCCCTGGACATCACCTCTTACCTCTTTGGAAGCCTGATCACCGTCAGCGCAGCCGACCTCTGGCTGATCCTGGCGGTGGCTGTGGTGGTGGGCTCCTTCCTCGCTCTGTTCTTCAAAGAGCTTTTCTTTATCTGCTCCGATGAGGAATCGGCTCGGGTTTCCGGGCTGCCGGTGGACAGGATCAACCGCCTCTTCATCTTTCTCGTTGCTCTGACCGTAGGGGTGAGCCTGCGGGTTGTGGGGACGCTGCTCGTAGGAGCCTTGATGGTCGTACCTGTTCTGGCTGCGATACTCCTCGGACGCAGTTTTCGCCAGGTTTTTCTCCTCTCCCTGGCGCTGGGGCTCGTTTCCACCCTGCTGGGCCTGACTGCCTCTTACCGGTTTGGGCTGGCGGCGGGCGGCTGCGTAGTGATGGTTGCCTGCGGCCTGTTTTTGGCTTTCTATGTCAGCAGGGCGCTGGTCGGTGTCTACAGAAGGCGAAGTATACTTAAGGAGAAGCCGGAGCCTCAGTGAGGACGCTTAGTGGCCTCCTGCTTTTTCTCGCGGGGTGTGGCGATGATCGTAAAGTGGCGGCCGCTGTGGCTGCCGTGAGTCTGATAATCCAGATTCTCTTTTTCCAGCAGGCTCAGAATCCTGTCGGTTTCGTGGGCATCTGCCGCCTCCAGATGGAGCAGCAGGTGGTCCCCCGGCGCCAGTTTTGATGTCGCCGCCTTAATGATTTCTATGTCTCCGGTTCCGATGGAAGGGCCGAGGTCGATGTTGATTTCCCGCATGCCTCTCCTCCTCTTCGCTTTAAGTATTGGAAAGGAAACTTTTACCGTAAGCCCCCGGGAACGGATTTTGGGTAGCCTTTGCTCCGCCAACCCGGGCTTTTATGCCTTCGGCGTCTTTAATATTATCTGCAGCGATGTGGGAAGCTACTCCGGGGATGGGCTGGCAGATAGAGGTATTTCCGCACCGCAGTCAGTATCATTCGGCCGTTGTGAAGGCCGGGTATATTGATCACGGCAGCAAGCCCCCCCCCTTTTTTTGACAGTATATTATTGTTTGGAGCTGCCCGTACCTGGCGGATGGCCTGATTCCGCCTGGTCCCGGCGAAGCGCTCATTTTCGCTGACGGACGCTTCTCAAGCAGGAATCCCGCCCTTTAACGGCGAATAATACCCTTGAAAAACACCATGAAGGTGTGGTGCTCTTCAGGGAGAAGGGATACTTCCTGTTTTTTTTCTGAATGGGAATCGAAGAATGGGAATCGAAGGAGGGAAGGCATGTGTGCCGGGAAAAGACGGATTGGGAAAAAGCAATGGAATTTCACGGGCACATCTGCGTCGGCCTCGCCCTGGGGTATCGGGCAGCGAAGGCTGGGATGGAGCTGTTGGGAGCACGCCGCTCCCCTGACGAGGAACTGGTGGTGATTGCCGAGACCGACAACTGCGGTGTGGATGCCGTTCAGGTCGTGACGGGATGCACGATGGGGAAGGGAAACCTGATCTTCCGGGATTACGGGAAGAATGTCTACACCTTCGGGTCCCGGGATACCGGGAAGGCATTTCGCATTGCGGTCAACCCCGTTGGTGACGAAGTTTTTTCCGGGGAGATCCGGGCCATCAGGGACCGAGCCCGCCAGGGGCGGGCAACTGAGGAAGAAAAGGAGCGGTTGAAGAGAGCCCAGCTGGAGGCTGTGGCCAAGATCCTTCAGGCCCCCGCGGAGGAGCTCTTCCGGGTGCAGGAGGTACAGCTGGATTTGCCGGAGAAAGCCCGGATCTTCCGGTCCGTTACCTGTACCGCCTGTGGGGAGCAGGTGATGGAACCCCGTGCCCGGGTGCGCGACGGAAAGATCGTCTGCATCCCCTGCAGCGAGGAGTACCGGTCGCGGGTGGCGGGGTAGGAAGCAACGAGGCTTTTATGAAGGCGCCGAAGAGAGGTGCCTTCAACTAATTTTCTGCGCCTCCGGCAGCTGCCCTTGGGCAGGACGGCAGCCCGAAGGGTTCTGCTGGAAACAGCTGGGGACCACCCTGGCTGCGGCTGCTGCTCTGGAAGCGCTTGCCCCCTCTTCTCGCGGATGCTTAAAGTCAGCCTCGAAACACCGCCGTTTCCCGGGGGGAAACGGGCGGACGGAGAGGCTCCCCCGGCTGCTGCCGCCACCGGGTCAGCAGAAGCGGTCGGGGGTGATCTTATCTCCCATGAGGAGTTCGTCGTAGTCCTCGTTTCCGTACCCTTCGTAGTTGATGCGGTTGACAAAGTCGAGGACGGCCTGCAGCTTATCCTCCGGGAGGTTCTTGATGATGGCAATCAGCTTGTCGCGCAGTGACTCCAAGGCAACAACCTCTTTCTAAAAATGATCTACCGGTGCTATTGTTGCCGGCAGCTTGAACAAATATCCCTGAACGAACCCGCGTGCTGCTAAAAAAGCACCCTTTCCCCGTGGGCGTAAACGCTCAGCCGGTTTTCCCGCACGAACCCGAGGAGGGTGATCTGGAGCTCCTCCGCCAGCTTCAAGGCGAGATCGGTGGGGGCGGAGCGGGAAATCAGAACCGGCACCCTCATCCTGGCCACCTTGAGGACTATTTCCGAGGAGACGCGGCCGCTGAAGACGACCATCTTGTCGCTGCGGGGTATTCCCTCCAGGAAACACCGTCCGTGGATCTTATCAATTGTATTGTGGCGCCCGATGTCTTCCTGGAAGATGAGGATCTCTTCTCCCTGTACCAGGGCGGCATTGTGGACGCCGCCGGTTCTCCGGAAGAGGTGCGCTCTCTCCTGCAGTTCTGCCGCCAGCCTGGTGGCGGTTGCCGCTTTGATCTGCAGCTGCGAGGTTACGGGAGGGGGAAGTCCGGCGTCGGCGGCAAAGTGGACCCGGATGTTGCTGCGGCCGGCGCTGGGGGTGATGTGGCGCTTTAGAAACATTCTCTCCTCGATTCCCGGCAGCGGAGCGGTCTTGATCCGGATGAGCCCTCTTTCGGCATCGAGCTCCACCGATTCGAGGTCTTCCCGCTTCTTCAGCACCCCTTCGGAGCAGAGAAAACCAACTGCCAGGTATACCTGATCCACGGGGGAGCAGACCAGAGTCGCTATCTCCCGGGAGTTCACGAAAACGGTAAGGGGGGTTTCCCTGACGACCAGATCCTCCTCCAACCAGTGCCTCCCGGAATCGGCTTTGACGATCTGACAGGGGAAGGTCAACTTTCCGTAGTCGCCGTCGGAGCTGATCACCGGTTCTCACCGCCCCTGGTCCCGGCAAAAGAATCTCCGGCAAAGGCGATTTCCCCGTTGACGATGACCAGTTCCACACTGGTGAGCCAGTCCAGGGGGTGTCCGCTGAGGACGATGACGTCGGCGTCTTTCCCCGGTTCCAGGCTGCCGACCCGGTCGGCCACTCCCAGGATCTCCGCCGCGTTGATGGTGATTGCCTTTAGGGCGTCCTCAACGGCCATTCCCCCTTTCACCGCCAGTGCTGCCAGGAGGGATAGGTACTGCCCGGGCACTACAGGGTGGTCGGTCATCAGGGCAACCCGTACGCCTGAGCGGGCGAGGATCCCGGGTGTTGCCAGGGTGCGGTCTTTGAGCTCCACCTTCGCCCTGTTGCCCATGGCAGGCCCTACCACTACCGGTATTCCTCTGCGGGCGAGCTCGTCCGGTATTTTGTGGGCTTCCGTGCCGTGCTGGATGCTTACCTTCAGGTGAAACTCGTCGGCGATCCTGAGCCCGGTGAGGATGTCGTCAACCCTGTGGGCATGCAGGAAGACGGGTATCTCTCTCCTGATCACCGGCAGGAGGGCTTCCAGCTTCAGATCTCTGTCCGGCTGCTGCTCGGGGTTGTTTTTCCCCTTTTCCAGCTTCAGGGCGTAGTTTTGTGCCGCCACCAGGGTCTCCCGCAGGATTGCCGCCGTTGCCATTCGGGTCATGGGGGATTTCTTCTGGCCGCCGTAAACCCGTTTGGGGTTTTCTCCGAAGGCAACTTTCAGCCCCGCCGGGTTTTTGACGACGGCCTCATCGACCGTCCTGCCGTAAGTTTTCATGACCAGGCTCAAGCCCCCGATCACGTTGGCGCTTCCCGGGCCGGTCATAACCGTGGTGACCCCGCCCTCCAGGGCGTCTCGAAAGGCCAGATCCTCCATGTTGATGGCGTCCAGGGCGCGCAGGTGAGGGGTGACCGGGTCGCTGGTTTCGTTGGTATCGTTCCCCTCGATCCGGTAAATCTCTTCGTAAATGCCCATGTGGGTGTGGGCATCGATAAAGCCGGGCAGAACGTATTTCCCCGCAACATCGATGACGCGGGCGCCCGCCGGCGGTTCTGAATGGGGGCTTACGGCGGCGATCCTCCGTCCTTCGATCACCACCATCCCCTTTTCATAAACGGGGCCCGCCATCGAAAGAATCTTTCCGTTTACAAGCGCCAGCAACAGTTTCACCTCCTGCCATGAAAATACATCAAGTTCACCCGCCGGTCTACCGCTCGACTCCGGATTCCAGGCCGGACAGGACGACGGCTCGCTTCGGGACAGCTCTGGGATGCTGCGTAACAAGTTGCGAAATGCTTCTGTCAAACGCAGCGTTTGGCCTCGCAGCAAATCCATTCCATCGCAGGTCAAGAGGTGTCTGTACTCGCATCCCGACCTGTCATCCTCGCTTCGCCTGTCCTGTTACCCGGCCTTCCATAGGTCGCTCGCCGGTAGACCCGTCGGGTATTTTCATGCTCTGTTGGTGCCGCCGGAGGCGGCGTGAGGGTCTGCCTTGGAATCGGTTCCATTTGTACCGGCTGCGAAAGGCCGGTTTTCCCTTTATCTTTCTAAAAGGCTTCTGAGCACTCTCAGGTTTTCCACGTCCTCCTTCATGTCCTTTCCTTTCGGCGTCTCCAGGATCATGGGCAGGTGGGAGAGGAGCGGGTTGTTGACGATCCAGCGGAAGCCTTCGAGGCCGATTTGGCCCATGCCGATGTGTTCGTGGCGGTCGCGCCGGGAACCGAGACCGCCGCGGGAGTCGTTCAGGTGGATGGCCTTAAGACGCGCAATGCCGATAACCCTTTCCAGTTCGGCAAATGTCCGCTCGCAGGCTTCCGGGGATCGCAGGTCGTAGCCGGCGGCAAAGGCGTGGCAGGTGTCGAAGCAGACCCCGAGCCGCTCCGGGCAGAAGCTGTCTTCGATGATCTGCGCTAAGTGTTCGAAAGCTCCACCCAGAACCGACCCCTGGCCGGCAGTGGTTTCCAGAAGGATCATCACTCCCGATTCTTCCGTTTTCTTCAAGGCTTCGTTGAGGGCGGCGGTGATCCGCCTTAATCCTACCTCTTCCCCGGCCCCGGAGTGCGCCCCCGGATGCATGACCAGATAAGGGATCTCCAGGAGGGCGCAGCGTTCGATTTCCTGCGTCAGGGAGTCGAGGGACTTTTTCCACAGGTCTTCATCGGGTGAGCCGATGTTGATAAGGTAGGAGTTGTGGGCCAGCACCGGCTCGATCCCCGTTTCCCGTCGAGCCTGCCGGAAGCGCTCGATATCCCGTTCGTCGAGCGGCTTGGCCTGCCATCTGCTGGCGTTCTTGACGAAAATCTGGACGGTTTCGCACCCGGTCTGTTGGCCGCGCCGGATCGCCTGATCGAATCCCCCTGCAATGGACATATGTGCCCCAAACGGCATAGCGACACCCTCTTTTCGCTTTGCTGTCTAAAATGCTGCAGTGTATCTTTCACCTGCTTGCCCGGCGCCGGAAAGCGCTCGTCTCATTTAAGCACACCCTTACCGTTACCGGCGGTAGGGGGGACCGCCCTGCTTCCCGGCAGGTGCCCCCCGGCCTCCTGGACGCCGGAAGGATTAAAACTGCTGCGCCGGGCGGAATTATCGTCGTCCCCATCGGCAGCGGAGTGATGCTCAGCTTTCGACCTCTGTCAGCACCTCGTCCAGGTTGGCGCTCACCTCGTCGATGTTGTCTTTGGTGATCACCAGAGGGGGCTGGAAGGCCAGGACATTGCGGTACCGCCCGTTCTTCCCGATGAGAATGCCCCTGTTTTTCATCAGTTCCAGGATGCGGTCGGTTTCGGCTGCGGCCGGTTCCTTGCCGTTCTTGACGAGTTCTGCACCCTGCATCAGGCCGATGCCGCGCACATCCCCGATCAGGGGGTGTTTTTCCTTGAGCTCCAGCAGTTTTTCTCTGAGGTAGGCGCCCAGGGTGGCGGCGTTCTGGATCAACCCCTCTTTTTCGATAACCTCCAGAGTGGCCAGGCCTGCGGTCATGGAAACCGGGTTACCCCCCAGGGTGGAGGCGCCCGGCCTGGTGTAGCGGTCGGCGATCTCCGGGAGAGCCGTAAAGACTCCGATGGGAACACCGTTCCCCAGCGCCTTGGCCATGGTCATGATGTCGGGCACGACGCCGTAATGTTCTATGGCAAACCACTTTCCGGTGCGTCCGAAGCCGGTCTGAACCTCGTCGATGATCAGGAGCGCCCCGTATTCTTTGAGGATCTCCCGGATTCGCGAGAAGTATTCGGGGGGTGGGGTGATGATTCCCCCGTTGCCCTGGATGGTCTCGGCAATCAGAGCGGCGACCTCCCCGGAGGTGGAGGATTCGATCACCTGGCGCACCTCTTCGGCACAGGCCAGGTCGCAGGACGGATACTCGAGCCTCCAGGGACAGCGGTAGCAGTAGGGGTTGGGAACGAAGGAGATCCCCCCCGCCGGCGCGGTATCCGTACGCCAGAAGCGGAGACCGGTAAGGCTCATCGTGAGGTAGGTGCGCCCGTAAAGTCCGTCCCGGAGCGCCAGGAATTCGTTCCTGCCGGTAGCGATTTTGGCAAGGAGGACAGCGCCCTCGTTGGCTTCAGTGCCGCTGTTGCAGAAAAAGCTCTTTTTGAGCCCGCCGGGGGTGATTGCGGCCAGCTTCTCCGCAAGCTCGAGCATCGGCTGGGTGAGGTAGATGTTGCAGACGTGCTGGAGCTCTTTTACCTGCCGGCAGATGCGCTCCGTAATCACCGGATGACAGTGGCCGCAGTTGATCACGGAGACCCCGGCGAAGAAGTCCAGGTACCGCTTCCCGGTGTGGTCGAAAAGGTACTGCCCTTCCCCCTTCACTAGCTGCATGGGCTCCTGATAGAAGTGGTACAGGCAGGGGATGATGTATTCCTTTTTCTTCCTGATTATTTCCTCCGGCCCCCAAAACTTTTCCTTCATGCTGTTTCCCCCTTCTCCGGTTTTTCTAAGGTTTTATTAATTGTTCTGCTTTACACCCTGGGTGTAGGGCCCGGTGCCGAAGGGCCCTTTTCTAACGGCGAGAAGCTTCCGCCAGCTCGATTCCTGAAAGGAGTAACCCTCGGGATCCTCCCAGAGCCGGTCGATTTCGGCCCGGTAGAGCCTGGTGACCGCCGCCGCTTCCTCCGGGAGGTAAAGGGGTATCTCCAGCCGGAGGCTGGCAAACCCCGCTCCGTAGAAGGAGCGAAGATAGGGCAGCAGTGCCAATTCGTTGGCCAGGTAGATGTGATTGCGGCAGTCCTGGTCTACTTCCAGGGGATGTATTTGTCCGGCTGTATCCTTGAGCCCGTACCTTCTTCTCCGGCACTGCCCGCTGCAGATCTGGTGCCTGGTGCTATTATCCAGGAGGGCGGCGGGGAGGCAGTGGTCGGAAACCATTGCCGGAAGGTTTCCGTGGACGACGGCTTCTACCGGCAGCGCTCCTCCGGGCAGGGCAAGGATCTCTTCGTAGCAAAACTCCAAAGGTGCGGTGAACTGGACGACCCGGTATTCTTGCAGGAGGGACGCCGCCTCCTGATTGGCGGTGTTGCAGGAGTAATCGGCATATAACGGGAGTGTGGTCAACCTGGAGGCTGCGAAAACCGTACCCAGGTTGGTGACGAGGATGCCGTCGGGGCCCCACTCCTGAATTTTTTTCAGCAGGATGATCGTTCGCTCCATTTCCCAGGGCATGGTGATGCGCGGCAGCCCGATGACGACTTTTTTCCCCAGCTGCCGGGCGCGGGAGATCACCTCCCGGTAGCCGGCCGTGCTCCAGAAAGCGTCCTGAGAGATGAAGGATTCCCCTGCGGTATAGATGAGATCGGCGCCGCTTTCCAGGGCTGCCAGGGCGGCTCTGCTGCTGCCCGCCTTAACGGCGAGGGCGGGCTTGGCCGGGCTCACCGTTTTTTCCGGTGCGGGCAGGGGGGAATCCTTAAGATTTTCCTCCCCGATGATGGGCTCCTTGACCGCCTGGCTGAAGAAGCGCGGCTCCCTCTCACCGGTGTATCCGATTGAGGATGCTCCCGGATTGCCGAAGGCGAATAAGGGGCTGAAGTCGCGCACCCGCATCTTTTGGAGCTCGTCGAATTCATCCCAGTCGAAGCAGTATCCCGCGGGATCGGTATAGTACCGGTCGAGGGCGCGCCGGTAAAAGCCGATGAGCGGCCCCAAGTAATCGGCGGTGCGCATCCTCCCTTCGATCTTGAGAGAGCAGATCCCCGAGGAAATCACCTCCGGGAGGAAGGGCAGCAGGCAGATGTCTTTGACGGCCAGGTAGTAGGGGCCGGGCGCCTGAACCGGAATTGTCTCCCCGGTTTCCCGATCCACCAGCTCGAAGGCCCAGCGGCAGGGCTTGAGGCAGCGGCCGCGATTGCTGCTCAACCCGAAGACCATCCCGCTGTGATAGCACTGACTGCTCTGGGAGAAGCACATGTCTCCGTGGGTGAAGTACTCCAGCTCCAGAGACGTTCTCGAGTGCAGCAGTTTAATGTCGCTGAGGCTCAGCTCCCGCCCCAGGATCACCCTGCTGATGCCGAGTTCTTCCAAAAGCTGCAGGCCCTCCAGGTTGTGGGCGTTCATCATAACGCTGGCGTGGATGGGTATGTTGAGGCCGAGCCTCCTGACGAGGCGGACGACCCCCAGATCCTGAACGATAATGCCGTCGGCGGCGATCTCCTGGAGAAAGCGGAGGTACGCTGGGAGATCTGCGACCTCGTCATTCGTGAGCAGGTTGTTGACGGTCACGTAGACCCGGACACCTCTCTCGTGGGAGTAAGCCACCGCGTCACGGAGCTCCTCCTCGGTAAAGTTGTAGTCCTTCCGGTGCAGGCGCATATTGTACTTTTTCCCACCCAGGTAGACGGCATCGGCGCCTGCGGCGATAACCGCCTCCAGTACATCCCACTTGCCCGCGGGGGCCAGCAGCTCCACGCGGGGCAGTTTTTCTGTCTTTGACATCGGTCTTCTACTCCCTCTACAGAATCTTGGTTACCAGCAGATCCAGAACGGTGAAGAAAAGCAGGGTGACGCCGATGATCTGGTTGACGGTGTAGGCCGCCGTGGTCACCCTGTGCAGGTCGTCGGGTTTTACCATCAGGTGCTCCCAGCAGAGAAGCCCGGCCACTGCTGCCACCCCCAGGTAATAGATCGTTCCGGGAACGGCGTGCGGGGGGGCGGAGTAAGGGGGAACCAGGAGCAGAAAAAGGATTACTGCCAGATGCAGTAGTTTGGCGATACCCAGTGCCTTCGGTATCCCGAACCGGGCAGGGATGGAATAGAGTCCTACCCTCCTGTCGAATTCCACATCCTGGGTGGCGTAGATGATGTCAAACCCGGCAACCCAGCACGTCACTGCGGCGCTCAACAGCATGGGGGGGAGGGCGAACTTCCCGGTTACCGCCAGCCAGCTGGCGGTTGGGGCGATGCCGCAGGCGAAGCCCAGCACCAGATGGCAGGCTGAGGTGAACCTTTTGGTATAGGAATAGATTACCAGAATAAAGAGCGCTACGGGGGCGAGCTTCAGACAGAGAGGATTTAGCTGCCAGGATGCCACCAGCAGCAGGATAAAGCCGACGATGCTCAGCGCCAGTACCTCGCTTCCCGACACTATCCCCCGGGGCAGGTGCCTGTGGGCTGTTCTCTGGTTCCAGGCATCGTAGCGGGCGTCGATCAAGCGGTTGAGGGCGTTGGCGGCGTTGCGCGCCCCCACCAGGGCGACGAGAATCCAGAAAAAGACCCGGGCCGACGGGAGGCCGTTGGCGGCCAGCAGCATCCCGATCAGGCCGAAGGGAAGGGCGAAGAGGCTGTGGCTGAACATCACCAGGTCCCCGTATATTTTGAGCCTCGTCAATCCGGAGCGGATTTTCGATTCGAGCACCGCCATCGCCGTCACCCCTTTTGCCGGAATTCCCAAAGCCACATCATAAAAGTCTTCGCCGTCGAAGATGCTTTTCCTCCTCGGCCTCGGCAGCCGTTTTCTTCAAAGTCCCCAGTTGACGGCAGGGCGTAGCCGGGCAAGGCCGCGGACTCAGATGGCAGGGATAAGGGAGAAGCACGGGCATTCTTTTTTAAGTGAATGAGGGGTAGGGGACGGAGGATGGGCTGGCAGCCGGAGGTTCAATGGGTTTAAGCACGGGTATTTCTTCTGCATAAAGAAGGGGGGATATTCACACATTATATACTGGCAGCAGAGGCAAAGTGCGACAAAAACTTACCACCGATCGAGGTAGTAGGGGTGAAGACACTTCCGGGCTCAAGGGTTCCGCAAAGTTACCTGAAGTCGCATCCCCTCCGGATGGCCTGAGAGAGGGAAGCCAGGGATGGGCAGTCTGCAGGGATGTGGAGGTTTAAGCGGAGGTCGTTTAAGCCCGGCGGTTAAAAATCTTACCAGCAGAAAAGGGGGTATGGGAATGGATCTGAAAAAACCGCAGTACGCTTTGGCGATCGTGACGGCGGCGGCTCTTCTGTTTTCCACAATCCTGTATCTGGGGTTTTACCGGAACGGGAACTTCCCGCTGCAGGGATTGGAGAGGGAAAACAGGGCCGAGGCCAGCCCGGAATCCGGTGTCGATAATCTGGAACTGCTGGCCAGGGTCATTCAGGGTGAGGCGGGGGATGAGCCTTACCTGGGCAAGGTGGCCGTGGGAGCGGTGATGCTCAACAGGATGCGCAGCGCCAGCTTTCCGAACACCCTGTCCGGCGTGATCTTTGAGCCTTTTGCCTTCGAATCGGTTTCCAACGGCCTGATCTGGCAGGTTCCTCCTTCGGAGGAAGCGTATCGGGCGGCGAATGACGCCTTGAACGGGATGGACCCCACATACGGTGCCCTGTTCTTCTGGAACCCGTCCAAGCCGGTAAACCCCTGGGTCTGGACCAGGCAGATCGTCACTCAGATCGGGAATCACGTATTTGCCATTTAAAGTACAGGGAGGGATGGTAAGATGACCAGGCGTTTGACAGCGGCAATTGTGGCTCTGGCAGTACTCTGGGGAGTGACGGCTTTTTGGGGCGTTACTCAGGTGCAGGCGCGGCGCAGGGCGGAAACATTGCTGGTAAACAAGTACAACCGGGCTTTTTACGAATCGCTGCAGCGCAGCAAGAATGTGGAGGCTCTTCTCTCGAAGGGACTGGCCACAGCTTCACCGGAGCATATGGACACCCTGTTCTCCGACCTCTGGTACAATGCCAATGCCGCCCAGGAGAACCTGCTCCAGCTGCCGCTTTCTCATCAGGTTGTGGCCCGGACGGCCAAATTTTTAACGCAGGTCGGGGATTATGCCTATTCGATAACAAAGCGCGATCAGGGGGAAAAATTCAGCGAGCAGGATCGTCAGACCATGCGCCAGCTCTATGAAAGGGCGCGCTCGTTGAACCGCGAGCTGGCTACCGTGGAGCGCCAGGCCGCCGACGGGCGATTCCGATGGACGGAGGTGCGGGAGGGGCTGGGCCGGGTATTTCCCAGGGGAACCCTGGCGACTGCAGACACCAGCTTCCGCAGGGTGGACAGCCAGCTGCAGGAGCTTCCGGTTTTGATTTATGACGGCCCCTTTTCCGACCACCTCGAACGGGCTGAGCCCCTCGGGCTGACGGGAAATACCGTGACCGAAGCCCAGGCCCGGAAGATTGCCAGGCGTTTTATTGACTTCAAGGGTGCCGAAGTTACCGGTGTCAAAAGCGCCGGGACGGTCAAAGGGAAAATACCGGCCTACAGCTTTGAGTTCAGCACCGACGGGCGGCAGGAAAACGTGATCACCGCCAACGTTGCCAAAAAAGGAGGCCATGTGGTGTATTACATCAACCCCCGTTCGGTTGACTCTACTAAGATCGACGATCAGAAAGGACTGGCTCTGGCGCAGGAGTTCCTGAAGTCCCGGGGAATCGAGGACATGGTGCCCACCTACACCTTGAGGAGGCAGAATATCCTGACCGTTTCCTTTGCCTACCGGCAGGGGGATGTGATCGTCTATCCCGATCTGATCAAGGTGCAGGTGGCCCTGGACAACGGGCAGATCCTGGGTTACGATGCCCTTGGCTTTCTCATGTCCCACCACCGGCGCGACCTGCCCGAGCCGGCTCTGACCGCGGACGAAGCGCGCCAGAAGCTCAACCCGCAGCTCAAGGTGCTGGCGGAGCGGATGGCCGTCGTCCCCACGTCCGGGAAGCATGAGGTGCTGACCTACGAGTTTAAGGCGGAAATGGATGGCGAAACGTTCCTGGTTTACATAAATGCACAAACCGGCCAGGAGGAGCACATCTTCAAGCTGCTGGAGACGCCAGCGGGGACGCTGGTACTGTAGGATGCAGTGCCTCAGATGAGGCCGGATAACCGGTCCGGCTGTTAGCCGGATTGCGCAGAATAGAAGGAAATCCACACCGGTAGCCTTATCCTGTTGGTGTGGATTTTTCGTCTCCGAGGGAAGCTCTTTTAGGGGAACCTGGGAGCGGCTCTGCCCGGGGCGCCCGCTCTTGCATCCCGCAGCAATGTGGCATATTATAGAAAAGTCGAGGGGCCTTGTTTTTGCGCCGGGCCGCTCCCTGGTTTAGGCAAAGCTTTCCCTTCACCGGGGGCCGGATCGCAGTCTTTAGCGGAAGTTATCGCCGTGGCCGGCTCCAGTTGGCCCCGCCGGGGATGGGTTCGGGTTCTTTCGCCGAAGTGAGCGGTTGTACGGGGCTCTAATCGCTTCTTCATAGGGTGTGAGCGGATGGATAAAACCTCATCTGGTTTGCTGACAAGACTGCGCTTTCTTTTAGCCCTTGCGGCTGGGCGTTTTGTCTCCTTACTCTGCCGCCTTTGCGGCTGGCCGGGAACCTCCCTGCCGGGCGCAGTGGCCTTGAGATTCTTCCCGCATCTCGTTTCTTTCCTAGCCCCTGCTTACGAAAAGGTTATTGCCGTGACCGGCACCAACGGAAAGACCACGACGGCAAACCTCCTGGCCCACATCCTGCGTTCCTCGGGTCGTACCGTGGCCAATAATGCCGAGGGCGCCAATATGCTGCCGGGTGTGGCGACGGCCATGATCCGGGACTGCACCCTGGCCGGCAGGCCGCGCAGCAGGGTGGCCCTCCTGGAGGTGGATGAGGGGAGTGTGGGGAAGGTTTTTCCCGCCGCCGAACCGGATCTGGTGCTGGTTACCAACTACTTCCGGGACCAGCTCGACCGTTACGAGGAGCTGGAGCGCACCATTGCCCTCCTGCGCCGCACCCTGGACGGGCTCCCGCAGCCGTCCCTGCTCCTCAACGCCGACGATCCCCTGACGGCGGCTGTGGGGTATGGGCGGGAAAAGGTGAGCTATTACGGTATAGGCGCCGCTGACGCCCGGCTCACGGGCGCGTGGGAGGGAGTGTCTGGGGAGCTGGAGGAGGTCAAAGAGAGCGGCTACTGCCCCCGGTGTGGGGAAGCCCTTTCTTACCGCTGCTACTATTACGGGCAGCTCGGTGATTACTACTGCCCGCGGTGTGACTTCAGACGGCCGGAGCTGCGGTTCGCCGCTGAAAGGGTGCGTCCTGATGAGTGTTTGACCTTTGATCTGGTGGCGCGCCCCGAAGACCTTGGCGGTGAGTATCCTGCCGGGGAGGAAGCAGGAAGGGGAGGCCGCCGCACCCTCCAGGCTCCTCTCCGCGGCTTCTACAACACGTACAACGTTCTGGCGGCGACGGCAGCGGCTCTGATGTGCGGGGTGTCGGTCGATGAAGTCAAAAGATCGCTCCTCGACTACAAGACTGCCACCGGCAGGATGGAGGAATTCGTCTTTCGGGGGCGCCCCTGCGTCCTGGCTCTGATTAAAAACCCCACCGGAGCGAACGAGGTTTTGAAAACGATCCTGGGGACGGAAAGAAAAAAGGCACTGTTGATCGCAGTCAACGACCTGGCGGCAGACGGGAGGGACGTCTCCTGGCTGTGGGATGCCGGTTTTGCCGTGCTCGACGATCCCCGTATTAAAAAGATCATCTGCTCCGGGCGCCGGGCGGGGGACATGGCCGTCTGCCTGAAGTATGCCGGAATTCCTTTGGAGAGGCTCGTCATCGCTCCCGAGCCGCGGGAGAGCCTGCGGCTCCTCGGGGATCAGGATGTGGAAGAGCTTTACGTCCTGGCGACGTACACCAGACTTTTCGACTATGCGCGGCTGCTGCGGCTGCTGGGAGAGGTGGTGTAAGGGGTGCGCCTCAAGGTGTGCCATTTATACCCCGACCTTCTCAACCTCTACGGCGATCGGGGGAACGTGCTGATCATCTGCCGCCGCGCCGAATGGCGCGGTATCGATGTGGAGCTGGACCGGATTTCCCTCGGCGACCATGTGAATTTCGCGGATTACGACTTTGTTTTTCTGGGGGGAGGGGCCGACCAGGAGCAGGGGCTGGTGAGCAGGGATCTGAAAGAGAAGGGGCCTCTGTTGCGGGAGGCCGTCGAGCAGGGCGTTGTCGTCTTGAGCATCTGCGGGGGCTACCAGCTCCTGGGGCGGCATTACCGCGCCCGCGACGGCTCGCTGCTGCCCGGTGTGGGCCTCTTTGATGTTCACACAGAAGCTGGGGAGAAGAGGCTGCGGGGGAATATCCTCTTGGAGGTGGAGCCCGAACTTCTGAAGGAGATGGAGCAGGTGGGCTGCCGCCCCCTGCCAACTCTCGTAGGGTTTGAAAACCACTCCGGGCGCACCTTCCTGGGGGAGGGCGCCAGTCCACTCGGCAGGGTCCTGAAAGGGAAGGGGAACAACGGGAAAGACCGCACAGAGGGCGCCTGCTACAGGAATGCTTTCGGCACTTACCTGCACGGCCCCCTTCTGTCGAAGAACCCCCACTTTGCCGACCTATTAATTGCCAGGGCGCTCTCCCGCCGCCACGGTGAGGTGCGCCTGGAGCCGCTCGATGACGGGCTGGAGATCTACGCCCACGACGCAGTGAAAAAGCGCCTGCTTTAACACAGGCGCTTATTATCGTCATCCTCGGACTACTGTCTTAGAACCGATGTCTTGTAGAAACATCCGCGCCTAAGCGGCGGAAAGCAGTTCTCCGGCTAGGAGCGCCGCAGGCACTGATCTGCGCCGGGACGCTCAGCTGCAGGTGCGACTGCCGCTCGGCTGCCTCCTCCTGCTTGTCCCGCTTTCCGGTCCGACGACTGCCGCCGACCCGCTTGCCTCCGGCGAGTCTGCTGTTCCCCGCTTCTGAGCGCACTGCTGCGGCGTTAAACCCTCAATCGGCCGGAGAACCGTTTTAGGGCGTTTCGTAAGGGATGATCTTGTTCTCCCAGGTGCGGAGGAGAATCTGGTTCCCCTTTCTGCCGAGCAGGTAATTGGGGGCGATAGGTGTTTTCCCGTTGCCGTACGGGGCATTGATGATGTAAGTTGGTACCGCCAGACCTGACGTGTAGCCCCGCAGGTGTTCCATAATCTCCAGTCCTTCTTTCACCGAGGTGATGAAGTGGCTGGTGCCCTTGACGTTCTTGGCATGAAAGATGTAGTAGGGCCGCACCCGGATTTTCAGGAGTTCCTGGTTGAGCTTTTTCATCACGTGGGGGTTGTTGTTCACCCCCCGCAGGAGCACGGCCTGATTTCCTAACACTACACCCGCTTTGACGAGCATGTCGCAGGCTCTCTTGGCCTCCGGCGTCACCTCCAGCGGGTGGTTGAACTGAGTGTTGATGTAGATGGGAGGATACTTCTCCAGGATCCGGCAGAGCTCCGGTGTGATCCTCTGCGGAAGCGTCACCGGGGTGCGCGTTCCCAACCGCTTAATCTCGACGTGAGGAATGCTGTGCAGCTCCCCGAGTAGCCAGTCCAGCGTGCGGTCGCTGAGCAGAAGGGCGTCGCCGCCGGTGACCAGGACGTCCCGTATCTCTTCGTTGTCGCGCACGTACTGCAGCGCCGCCTCCAGGGTGGCTCTCGTTTGATGACGGTCTTTATTTCCGATGTTGCGCCTCCGCTGGCAGTGGCGGCAAAACATGGCGCACCTGTTGGTGACGTTGATGATCATGCGGTCCGGGTAGCGCCTGGTTACGCCTGGTGCGGGTGAGGTCCACTGCTCGGCCATTGGGTCTTCGCTGCCGTTCTTATCGGTAACTTCCTGAATGCTCGGTATGGACTGCTTCCAGAGCGCTCCATGAGGCTCGTCGGCCATCACCAGGGCTAAGTAGTAAGGTGACAGCGCCCACCGAAACTGCTTGCTGACCTCGGCGATTTCCTCCCTTTCTTCCTTGCTCAGTTCGACGTAGCGGCTTAAGGTCTCCACGTCGGATACCCTGTGGCGCAGCTGCCAGCGCCAGTCGTTCCAGTCATTTTCTCCTGCCTGCAGAGAATCCAAAATGCGCCGGCGCGCCCTTTCGTATTCGTCGATTCTGTCGAATCCGGTAGGTATTTTTCCCTTAACATCCAGATAATCTCTGATTTTTTCCCTCAGCTCAGCAGCTCTTTTTATGGCGAACTGTCTGCGTTCTTCACCGGTAGAGTTGATGTTCAAGACTTCCGGCTGTTCGAAAGAAATATTCTCGAACCTGATTGCCATGCGTCCACCTTCCTTTCTTTGGTTCTTGTTTTTGACTCCGGTCATGCCTTTTTAACCGAACGGTCTCCTTCTTTTGAAAAGTTTAATGTAGTCCTCTGACGACCACGAAAAAGCTCCACTGCGGCAGGGAGCGTTTAAGGCTTTCCCGGAGTCGATCCACTGCCGTTCCGCTGGACGGTTCTGTTCCGATTAACTTTGTAAAATCACGTCAAATTACGCACTGAGGCATCCGGCAAGGAAGGGGTAAATATATACCAGAGGAGTAAAAAACTGCCCGGAAAGCGCAAGGTGGGCAGTGATTCACGCAAAACCAAGCCTGAACTGGCCTTCCTTCCTACGCTTACGAGGTTAGCTGACGGGTTCGGGTCGCAAGGTAACCCTACCCGGCAACTCTGTTGATGCTGCCCCTTCGGCGGCACCGGCCGCCCGCAGGTGTGCCTCAGCCTTGCCGAACGTTTCGAGCGCCGGGATTCACCCCAAAAATTGGTTTCCCCGCTTCTCCGAAGAGAATTCAGCGTTACCGGTCTTTTTGTTAAATATTATACGATCTGATATAGCATGTGTCAATGACAGTTATCTGGTATCTAGCCTCTGCCGCCCGCCTCCCGCCAGGCAGATGCTTCTTCGCGCACAGGAGGAGGACCTCCTTACCAGAAGCGCATTGCTTTGAGAACACCCCTCCTGCCGGCCGCTTTTATTAAAGTAATCAAGCATCAAAGAAAGATTCAGGTCGGCTCCTTGGATGTTTGGTGCGGGACGGCCGCTGCCCGTGATTAGTTCAACAGCATCCCGTTAAGACATTGCGCCGTCATCTGCCCGAGTTGCTGCAAGAAGCCCCTTGTTAAATGTTCTTTAAACTGGAACGATAATCCAGCAAGTGTCATACATTATCATAAATAAAAATACCTGCACTAAAGGGGGATTATGCATGAGCTACCAGCATATGGTGAGAAAAGCCCTGGAATATGACCTGGAGGAAATACGTCTTCTGTCAATGGCCGCCGGTTCTGCTCCGCCTCCGGTCGCTCAACAGCTGCTGGGCGTCATAATGGAAGAGGTGAAGACGGCTCACTTTTGGAATACGCTCCTGGCTTGCTGCTGTGATAGGATGCCGTATTATCCTGATCCGGGATACCAGCCGCCCGGCGACTGCTATCCTTACCAGGAGGGTTCCGATCAAACGAAGGAGGATGGTTCAAAATGACGGGGGTTTGGCAGGATTATGTGAGGCGCGTTCTCAGGATCGACGAAGAGGAAGTCGAACTCTGGAGGAGGATTGCCGGAATGGTGCCGGCCGACTGTGGGGCCGTTCTCCAGATGATGATCCGGGGTGAGAAGGAAGAGATGGAGGCCCTGCGGTCACTGCTCAGGGAGGAGGGCGTCTGTGACCCCGATGAGAGACTGCGGCCTCCGGTCTGCCCGCCCTGTCCCGGTTATGATCCCGGATACAGGCCGGGGTACAGGCCCGACTACAAGCACGACCCTGTGCTCGATCCGATACCGTACACTGAGAAGGATAAAGAAGGAAAGTAAATCTAAAGCAGACCATCGTGCCGCCGGCGGCGGCACCAACAGAGGAGCGGAAAAGAGGATTTATCCTTGAAAGATCTGGGGAGCAAGCGCCAGGATAAACCGAAACGTATTTTCAGGGCAGGTTTATGATGAGGCCGGCAGCGTTTGTTTGCTGCCGGTTGTTTGTTCTTTCCCGGGCCTTGCGTCGGGAATCCGTAGGGGAACTTTCGCTTGAGGCGGGGGGCTTTTATAATTCTTTCCTTCGTTGGCTGCGGAAAAAAATAGGCTAAAGTTTCTGCCGGTCTTTTCGATAAATTAAATGAAGATTAAAGATTGCTTCGGAAAAGAGGGGAACCAGATGGCCGGAATCAACAGGGTAAGCGGTCTGGCATCGGGAATGGATATCGACCAAATCGTCTCCGATCTGATGAAGGCGCAGAGGATGCGCCTGGATAGAGTAATTCAAGACAGGCAGATCTGGCAGTGGAAGCAGGAGGACTACCGGTCGCTCAACGCCAGCCTCTTGAGCCTGCGGAACGTAGTCTCTAACCTCCGGCTACAGGGCAGCTTCTTGGCCAAGAAGGCAACATCGAGCGATGAGGGCATCGTGACGGCTGCGGCGGGAACGAGCGCTGCTCCTGCAATCTATCAGGTCAAGGTCAACAGTTTGGCAACAACGGCCACCAGCATCAGTACCGATCCTATAACAACCGATTCTTCTTTTGATCCGATGCAGAGTCTTGTTTCTCAAAAAGATAAGTTTACAGATGTCCCCCCCGATTTTGAATGGAGCAAAATAACTTTTACGATTAACAACAAGGAGTTTAGTTTTGACGGCAATACCGCCAGCTTGAATTCAATCATTGAGGCCGTAAACGCCGATCAGGACGCAGGGGTGACGATGTTTTATGATGCGAATACGAAGAGAATAGTTGTTACTGCAGACAGAACCGGTGATTACAACGGCCTTGATAAGGAGATCAAGGTGGAGGGCGACTTCTTGACGACCATTTTGAAGCTCGAATCTGCAGATGGCACCGATGCCAGTTTCGAGATCAACGGCCTTGCAATAACCAGCCACACCAACAGCTATACGGTAAACGGTGTGACCTTTAACTTCCGGGACGCCGATCCGGCCAAGACCGTAACCGTTTCGGTGGCCCACGATGTCGACGCCGTGGTGAATACCGTCAAGAGCTTTGTTAACAAGTACAACGAGGTGCTGGAAGCCATCAATAAGAAGCTCTATGAGGAGCGTCACCCCGACTACCGGCCCCTGACCGAGGAGCAGATAAAAGAGGGGAAGTTGACGGACAGGCAGATCGATGCCTGGCAGGACAAAGCCCGAAGCGGTCTTCTTAAGGGGGACCCGCTTTTAAGCGGTATCGTTGCGGATATGCGCTCCGTGCTGTCGGGCATTGTCGAAGGGGTGACCGGTCAGGTTACGGTCAGCAGCGGCGGCCGGATTTATACCACGACGGCCGACCGGCTCAGCGTGATCGGGATCACCACCGGCGCTTGGAATGAGAAGGGCAAGCTTTACCTGGATGAAAGCAGGCTGCGGGAGGCCCTGCAGTCCAATCCGGACGCCGTTATGGAGCTATTTACCAGGACGAGGGATGCCGACGGCAGGGAGATCACCGACGACGAGCAGAAGGGGCTGGCAGTTCGGCTCTACGATGCCATCAACGGCGCCATCTCCCGGCTTACCAGACAGGCGGGCACCGCTGAGAGCCTCTACGACAACAGCTACATCAGCCGCAGGATCAGAGACATCAACGAGAATATAGCGGTCATGGAAGAGCGCCTGCAGAAGCTGGAGGACCGCTATTACCGGCAGTTTACGGCCTTGGAGCAGGCCATTGCAGCCATGAACGTGCAGAGCATGTGGCTTACTCAGCAGTTCTTCATGAGCGGGCAGTAACGATTGTTACGGTAAAGACGCGGCAGGTATGGGCGTCATCTGGTGTTTTGTGAGAACTATGTGGGGGGATCGGGATGCGTGTGGAAGGGCTTAAGAGCGCGGCCGCCAGTGAGGAACAGACCGGGATCCGGCATTCCGTCGGGGATGCTGCAAAAAGTCTTCAACCGCCTCTTCACCATCGGGAGCGGCGGGAATTCCCGGAAGGGGCAGCTGCTTCGGCGAAGCCGGACATCACCAGGACGCCGCTGGCTGAGCTGCTTAAAGAGAGTGAGTACGACCTGAGTTTCTATCTGAGCTTTTGTGTTCATAAGGAGACGCAGCGGCTTGTGGTGAAGGTGATCGATCCCGACACCAACAAGGTGATTCGCGAAATCCCGCCGGAGGAACTCCTGGATCTGGCGGTAAGGCTGCAGGAGATGATCGGCCTGCTGTTTGACAAGCGCATCTAAGAGGTGTGTGCTTAGGGAGGGAAGCAACAGTAAAGGGGTGGTACGATGTACGCGGAAGGCTACAACAATTACGACCAGTACCGGCAGATAGCCGTTCAGACCGCCGGGCCGGGTAAGCTCCTGCTGATGCTCTACGACGGCCTGACGGTTTTCCTCAAACAGGCGGTCCAGGCGGTTAAGGACGGCGAATTTGGGGAAGCGCACCGCTGCCTGATCAGAGCGCAGGACATAATAACCGAGCTGATGTGCACCCTGGACATGAAGTATGAGGTTGCGAAGAATCTCTTTCGCATTTATGATTACCTGAAGAGGAGGCTGGTGGAGGCCAACGTCAAAAAGGACTCTTCGATTATCGAGGAAGTTCTCGGTCTGGTCGCCGAACTGAAGGAAACCTGGGAGCAGATAATCGAACCGTCGAAGGTGAGCGCCTCCCGTTAAGGTTTCCGGACGGAAAAGAGGGAGTTTAAAAGGAAATGGGTGCAAGCGGTGGGGAGGCTGCCGTCTGGCAGGAGGCAAGAAGGCTGGCGGAGCTGTTGGAAGAGATAACGCGGCGGCTGGCAGAGAAGGCCGCCGGAGGGCAGGTGGAGGAACTGCCTGCTCTCCTTGAGAGGCGGCAGCAGATCTGCGAGCGGCTGGACCGGCTGCGCTCCGAATGGGGCATCCCTTCCTGGACGGAAGGGGTGCAGGCACCGCCCGCCGCTGCTGATGCTTCCCGGGAAATCGGGGAGATCTTCCGGCGCGTCGCCGGCGAGGATGATCGCATCCGCCGGATTCTGGAGGAAAGAAGGGCTGCCGTCAGGGAAGAGCTGGACAGGGTGCGGCGGCTGCGGCGGGCGCAGCGGGCCTACACGGTCGAAGGACCCCTGCCCTTCGGCGCCTTCATCGATAACAAGGGCTAGGGATGCCGCTTCCTCTGCGGGGGGATGTTCGCTTTGCGTTTGTCGATCGACCAGGTATGGGGACGGTTGGGGATCGAGCAGTCCCGGCCTTTCCTGCGGCTGGACGTAAAAAACCCCTCATTAAGGCTCGAGATCGAGCATCCGGTTCTGAAGGTCAAACCGGGCCGTGTGGAGCTGAAGATAGACTCCCGGGAGTGCCGGGCGGACCTTCAGATGTACGATCCGGAGGAATTCGCCCGGGTATACGCTGCCAGGGCGAAGAGGCGTGTGCTTGAGTACATCGCCGATACCGCTTCCCAGGGGGATCGCCTTGCCGCCGTTGAGAGCGGCGAGAGGGATGCCATTGCCGCCATCGCCTGGGAAAACAGCTTCGATCCGGAGCTGAGTGTAGAACTCGTCCCGGCCCATCTGCCGAAGATCGAGTTCCGGGTGATAAGCGGGGAGAGGGAGTTTCATGAGGGGCGCGTTCTGGTACAGCTGGAAAAGGGAGAAGTCCGGGGGAGACTGGAGGCCGGCGTTGTGCGGGGGTACCTGCGCCGGGCACCCGAACTGCACATCCGGGCCGTCGGTTCCCTCCTCGACACTTTTGCTTGACGGGTGGACCGAACGTCGCAGGACCGGCTGCTGTCCGCTCGAACGGATTTAAGGTTTTTGCCTGAGGGAAAAGGAAAGCCGGAGCTGATGCTTTATCAGCCCGGCTTTAATGCTTCGTTTTTTCCGTCTGATCACATTACCCGCGTCAGGAAGGCGCGCGTCCTGGGGTTGCGCGGCTCTGTGAAGATCTGCTCCGGGGTTCCTTCCTCGACGATCAACCCTTCGTCCATGAAGATGACCCGATCCCCGATTTCCCGGGCGAACTTCATCTCGTGGGTCACCACCACCATCGTCATTCCCTCCCGGGCCAGGGCGCCCATCACCTCCAGAACCTCCCCCACCATCTCCGGATCGAGGGCGGAGGTCGGCTCGTCGAAGAGCATGACCTTCGGCTGCATGGCCAGGGCGCGGGCGATGGCCACCCTCTGCTGCTGCCCCCCGGAAAGCTGTGCCGGATAGTTCCGGGCCTTATCGCTCAAGCCCACTTTTTCCAGGAGGGAGAGGGCGATCTCTTCGGCCTTGGCCTGCTCCATTTTCTTGACGATCACCAGGGCCATGGTGATGTTCTCCAGAACGTTTTTGTGAGGAAAGAGATTGAAGCTCTGGAAGACCATCCCGATGTCCTTCCGAATCCGCGGGAGGTCGGCTTGGGGGTCGGTGATGACCTCCCCGGCAAATTCGATGGTTCCCTTCGTCGGCACCTCCAGCATGTTGAGACAGCGGAGGAGGGTGCTCTTCCCCGAACCGCTCGGCCCGATGATGACCAGCTTTTCCCCCTCCTCCACGTCCAGATCGATGCCGCGCAGGACGTGGAGCTTTCCGAAGCTCTTTTCTAAGTTTCTAACTCTGATGATGGCCACGGACGCCGAGCCTCCTTTCTGTGAAGTCCACCAGCCGGGAGATGCTTAAGGTCATGATCAGGTAGAGGAGGGCCACGGCAAACCAGATCTCAAAGGGCCTGAAGGTGGTGCCGATGATCAGCTGCCCCTGGCGGGTGAGTTCGGCGTACCCGATGCAGATCAACAGCGAGGTGTCTTTGAGCATGGCGATGAATTCGTTCCCCAAAGGGGGCACCACCCTCCGGAAGGCCTGGGGAAGGATCACGTAGCGCATGGCCTGCTTCGGCGTCATCCCCAGGGAAAGGGCGGCCTCCCGCTGCCCCTTTTCAATGGACTGGATCCCCGCCCGGAAGATCTCGGAAACATAGGCCCCGCTGTTGATCCCGCAGGCCACCACAGCGGCAACGAAGGGGGGGATGTGGGAAGTGGACGAAAAGGGGCCGAGGGCGAATGACGCCTCCAGGAACTCTTTGAACTGCTGGATTATCTGCGGCAGCCCGAAGTAGACGATGAATAACTGAACGAGCAGAGGGGTGCCGCGCACGAAGTCGACGTAACAGGTGGCCAGGGCGCGCAAGAACCGGTTGTTGGAGAGCCGCCCCATCCCCCCAAAGAGGCCGAGAACGCAGCCTATTGCCACGGCGATTATCGTTACTTTGAGTGTTTGCAGAACTCCTGTGAGCAGGAATGGCAGAGACTGGATAATTAAGTCCAAGCTTTAAGGCACCTCACTTGTACTGAATTTGCCGGTGTCAAGTTCTTGTGACCGCCAAAAAAAGATCTGCGTAGCCGCCAACAGACTACGCAGACTTGATTTCCTGCGCTTGGCTATGCTTCCGGTTCGCCGGGCAGGAACTCCGGCGGCTCGACTCCGATCCACTTTTTGTACAACCTGGCGTACTCTCCGTTTTCTTTCAGCTTCATCAGGCCGCTGTTTATTTTTTCTAACAGCTCGGTGTTCCCCTTCCGGACGGCGATGCCGTAGTACTCGCTTTCCAGAATCCCGCCGACCATCTTGTAGTCCTTCGGATTTTTGTTGACGTAGTAGAGGTTGACCGGGTAGTCGTTGACGAGGGCGTCGGCTCCGCCGTTCTTCACTTCCATCAGGGCATCGGTGACCTGGTCGAAGTCTATGACCGTGGCGCCATCAATCGTTCTCGCGAAATCCGCTCCTGTGGTGCCGATCTGCACGGCGATCCTTTTGCCCTTCAAATCGTCGACGCCGTTGATCCTGGTTTCATTCGCCCTGACGACGATGCCCAAACCCGCTTGATAGTAAGGGATGGAAAAGTCCACTTCTTTTAAGCGGTCTTCGGTGATCGTCAGACCGGAGCACCCGATGTCGATGTTCCCGGTTTTCACTGAGGCGACGATCCCGTCGAAGCCCATTTCTTTCAGCTCGACGTCAAAGCCCTCCACCTCGCCGATGGCCTTGATCAGTTCGATGTCGAAGCCGGTGAATTCCCCTGTTTCTTCATCCCGGAACTCGAAGGGGGCGAAGGTCGCCTCAAAGGCCACCGTGTATTTGGGCCTGGCGTTTTCGTCCTCTGCGCCGTCTGCGTCCCCTGCAGCCGTGCCGTTTTCCTTTTGCGAGCAGCCCACCATAAACAAACCGACAAGGCCGATTAACAACACCATCAGCAGACATTTTAGTGATTTTCGCACAGCACTTCTCCTCCCAAGTTGATTTTTTGCTAAAATAGTGATATCGCCGGTTTTTGATAGCGCCGGTTACGTCAGGTATATTTATTCGCCGAATTTTATAAAATTCCCTTCCTACAAAATAAAGATATTTTTAACAGGGTGAAGTTTGATGGGGCTGAAGAAGCAGTACCTGGCGGACCTGGCTCTGCTGGGAGTGGCCTTTGTCTGGGGCACGACCTTTCAGCTGGTCAAGGACGCCCTGGCCGACATCGACGCCTATCCCTTTTTGGCCGTCCGCTTTTTAATCGCCTTTTTGTTCCTGCTTCCCTTCTGGAGAGGGGGGTGGCGCTGCCATCCCGCCGCCTTCAGGGCGGGATGCTATCTTTTCGGCGGATACGCCTTCCAAACGATCGGGCTGATCTGGACGACGCCCGGCAAAGCCGCCTTCATCACCGGGCTGAGCGTCATCCTGGTTCCTTTTTTGGCGGCCGTCCGGGAGAGAAAGCTCCCGGCCTGGGGGGCATGCTGTGGGGCCCTGCTGGCCGCATCCGGCCTGGGGTTCCTGACCCTGGAGCGGGCGTTTCTGCCGGGAAAAGGGGACCTGCTGGTTTTTTGCGGCGCCGTTTTCTTCGCCCTCCAGATCCTGGCAGTGAGAGAGGCCGCGAAAACCATGAGGGCTTCAAACCTCACCCTGATCCAGCTGGGGATGGTATCCCTGCTCAGCTTCGGGGTCTGGGCCGTGGACGGCGGCGGCGTCCGGTGGTCGCCGGCAGTCTTGTGGGCGCTGGGCATTACCTCGATTCCTGCCACTGCTGCGGCCTTCCTGGCCCAGAGCTGGGCGCAGCGCTTCACCAGCCCGGACAGGGTTGCCGTGATCCTGGCGATGGAACCAGTTTTTGCGGGGATCTTCAGCTACTTCTTCGGCAGCGAGGCCTTCGGACCCCAGAAGATCCTGGGGTGCGCCTTGATCCTGGCAGGAATCATCGTCAGTGAACTGGCCGGCAGCGCCACGGAGGAAAAGGCGTCTGCCGCCGGGAAGGCGGCGGAAGGCAAGGGGCTCTCCGGCGGGTAGAGTGATCTGAGCTTAAAACGTCACTGCTAATGTGGCTCAGCGGTAGAGCAGCGCACTCGTAATGCGCAGGTCATGGGTTCAAATCCCACCATCAGCTCCAGGAAAATCAAGGCTTCCGGAGATCGACCCGGAAGCCATTTTTGTGTGCACCCGGCATGGGGTGCACCCGGCATGGGCGAAGGCGCCAGTCAATATCAGTTCAGCCCAGCCGACTTCGAGTCTATCGAAGAGGCGAAGCGGATGCCATTGCCGAAGGGGGAGCGGTTGAGCGATGCGGCCACCGCCGGCCCGGGCAGGCGCCTGGATAAGGACGGAGTGCGGCGGGACCTGGCTCTGGCCTTATCGGCCATTAAAGTGCACCGGATTGAAACCACAGTTGTTCATGCCGATACCACTTCCATCTCAGTTGCCGGAGAGTATGAACAGGAAGATGAAGCTGGTCATTTAATCGATATCACCTACGGCTACAGCAAAGACCGCCGCCCTGACCTGAAGCAGTTTCTTTACGGCCTCATCACTACCGGCGAAGGGATCCCCATCTTTGGGGAAATGCGTGATGGCAATATGAGCGATAAGAAATGGAATAAAGAGGTTGAAATCAAAGAGGAACGGGTGATCAAACGCCGGGTGGGGCGGCCCCGCAGGGGTGAGCCGGTGAACTATCAGGTTCATTATCGAGTCGTTCCCTCTCTAGTCTCTGTCAATGAAGAGTTTGTCAAGGATCTCAAGGCAAAAGCCGCTACTTTCGTGTTGATTACAAACATTCTTGATGATAAAGAGCTTTCTCCCGCCGATGTATTGCGGGAATACAAAAACCAGACTGCAGTGGAGCTGTTCTTCCGCTTCCTGAAGAATCCGGTTTATGTGGATGGGATCTATGTCAAGAACCCGGAACGGGTGGTTGCCATAGGCTATGTCTTCCTGATGGCCTTACTGATTTATGCCCTGCTGCAGCGCCGGGTCCGGCGTAATCTGGCCGGAGAAACCAAGCCTTTGACGATCCCAGGAAAGCGCAAATCTTTCAGCCCAACGGGGACAATGCTTCTCGAGATGCTGAAACCACTTACCATAGCCACTGTTGAAACCGATTCCGGTTTTATCCATCAGGTTCCGGAGAACCAGTGGACCGAAGATATCCGCCGGCTTTTGCATCTTGCCGGTTTCAGTGAAGAGATTTACTCTTGTACGAATTATGGGAGGTTTCCTTATGCCAACTAGCTTTTATTGGTTGCCTTTTTTAGCCATCATAAAATTAAAGGTCGTTTTCACCCTAGGGTGCGAAATGTGGGCTCAAACATAAGGTGGGGGTTATTTTACGCTTACATTTTAACCGGAAGGAAGGGCCTTTCCCAGTAAAATATCCCCAAATCTATTTCCAGTTGTCAGGTGGACATATCTCTGTTGATACTATACTTATTAAGCAACGCGGTCTATGCTTTTTCCTGCATCAAATTTAATAGAAATAGTGCTGAATACGTTGATAGAAGAGGGTCACTATCATTATTTGGATTTGGAACATTACCAGGTAACATTGTGAAAGTTCCATATTGATCATTTTTGCATTTCATAACCCATCTTATTATATTTTCCTTATTTGGTATTTCATGGTTTAGTGAATTAAGGCTATCCACAAAGAAATAATTAATTACCATATCTGAATGATCTTGAATCTTAAAAATTCCTTCATTAGATTGATGATTTATAAGCCATTGAACCGTTTTATCGCGGTTGGGAACTTCTATGCCCAATGTTTTGTATATCTTAATTGCATAATAAGTATCAATTAAACTTGATTTTTCTGATCCAAAACCACCATCTTTATTCTGTAAGGATTTCAGTGTATTTCTTATTTCTATAACAGTACTATTCTGAACAGGATGGTTCAAGTAATTTAAAACATAACAAATAAAATATATTTCTTCAAGATTATTATTTTTTATCTCCACTATTACTTGATTGGTTAGCTTTTTTATAACATCAGGTTTGGGTTCAAGTTGTATTCCTAATAATTGAGCATTTCTAATAAGAGAAAACAAGTAGTTTGACCGATCTTCAATTTCGTATGCATTATTAACATAACTTATTACCTTACTTTTGATTTCCGGTTCTATAGGTAACCCAAGCATTTTCATGGAGGACAACACATAGTACGTAGTAATTCCAAGGGAATGGCAATGCCAGGAATTAAAAAAACCACCCTTATCAGATTTATTTGATAAAATTAAACTTATTATTTTATCCTTCTTAGGAAGTATATCAAACTTGTTATAAATACTAAGCGCATAATAAGTCCCCTGGATATCATCGTTTTCGGGCGGTATAATAAAGCTAAACCCCCCGTTATTCAACTGCATATTATTCAGTAGAGAAAGTACTTCATGTCTAATTGCTGCTACATCAGGAACGAATTCTACAATAGCCCTTATCTCAGCTAAAGAACGAGCGGATTTGACTTTTTCTCTATAGTAGTCTAAATTATTCAAGTCATTAGATAATTTATCAATTGCTTCTTCAAACTTTTTTAACTCTTCGGTATTTGTTTTATCCATATTAGGATCTTTACATATTACAACATAGCGGCCTTTGTCTTTAATAATTTCCACAGTTACTGATTTTTCACCGACAGATAGAACTTGTTTTCCTATTTTATTTTCCATATCAATTCCTGCTAACTGCATACTTTTATACAGCAATTGGTAGTTATAGTAGTTAGATATATCTAATACATTACACTTGTTCCACATATTACATAACCATTCAATAGTACTATTATCTATAGAACCATCTAACTTCTTAATAACGCATAATGCCATATATGTTGGTAATAGGTAGTCTTCATCGCGAATAGATTTTGTCTTACTTAAATCCAAATCTAAAAAAGCGCCGTTTGGTTGAATATAACTCTTTACCTTTTGTATGATTAAAGACTTGTTCAAAGGTTCTTCATTTAGCAAATCGAGACTCATTACGTTATAAAAAATGTCAGGTAACACATTATAACCTGTATAATTCTCTGGCCGTGAGGAATGTAACCATTTAACAGTTTTTTTTCTATGATCCTCTAACAAAGATAATGATGACAACTCATCAAGAGACATTAATGAATAATAAGTGGCATACAAATCTGGTTCTCTGGCAGTTGCAGGAGGTAATGGGGCAAATCCACCATCATCATTATGATATAAGTAAAATAAAGATTTTAGTTGTTGTTTTTGATTATCACCTATTATTCCTTCATCAATTGCTTGCTTCTTATCGTTTGTCATACAGGCACGCTCTAATACTGTAACTATACTACAAACTATTATTAACAATGAAATCGATAAATATATAATAAAATTCTTGGTATGTTTATACATACTTTTCTATACCTCCAAAACAGATGTTATGCGGGCACACATTCGTGAAAAATACCCAATGTGTGCCCGCATTTTTAATTTTTTATCTTAATTCCTTTAATATCCGTAAGTATGAGTATAAGACCCATTAGGATTTGGATCACATTCACCAGTTAACCAATTCGTATAAATGGATGAGGTTGGTCTATAATCTATATTACCAATCCTGATTTGTGGTTGGTTCGACTGGGTATAGCTATAAAGAGCTACATAACTACGGGCATATACACCACTGTACGGGCTAGACAGTAATAAACATATTTTTTCTCATTAAAAACACTCCCTTTATAAAGATTATGTTTTTCTTCCAACAACTTTTAACCTAACCTATGTTTTATGAAACATAATCACTGCCTTGTTTCAGTTTATTACTAGCACCCCCTTGTTTTACCTGTTTGGTGTGAATCGAAGTAGCTCCCCCCCAAAAAAATGTTTACCATCTATTTACGGATGATCTTGGACAATAATTTAAATGTAGCATTGGCACACATCTATTTCCTTTTATTTCTTCACTCTCCTTCTTTTTCCTTCCATATAAAATCAGAGATTATAGGAAATAATGTCGTTTATATTTCTCCTTTTTTAGGGATGCTTCAGTATATTGACCAGCCTTTTGATACTACCGGGTACGTCGATACATCAGAGAGTCCGGCGTGAGAGCGTATTAACCTGGGGCAACTGCCAAGACTCCATCCACTAAAACCATCATGAAAGAGTTACTGGTTTTCTTTGCACTCCCGCCTGGAACAGGACCTCCTTCAAGATTTCTTAGATTTCTGCCAGCTAACATGTGAGCAATGCGAGGCTCCCCTGCGGGCAATAACCATTGGTCGGAGTCTTTTTCACGGTTGCGGCGGTGACCACCGCCCTCGCGTGCCTTTTCCCGTTCTGGTGTGGTATACTGTTTTTGGAAGCAACTGCAGAGGCGGGCCGGGTGAGCAGTCTGGAGCGGAAGGTCGAAGACCTGGAGGCAAGGATAGGCGCTCTGGAACGGCATATGGCTTCTGAACCTGAACGCGCCGGGAGTGAAGAGCTGGAGACGCTAAGAGAAGAGCTTGCCAGGCCGGTAGAGCGCACGGCTGGGGATATTGAAAAAGCCCTGAGCATCTTTGGAACTGGTGAGGGATCGGGTGATCTCTTGAAAAACGCTGGTGCGTTGCTGTTGGAAAGAATAATGAATTTTGCTTGTAAACATCTTTGACACCGCTGCCCGGGTTCTGGCGGCGTTTTTTCTTGGCGCCGGACTTCATAATAATTCAGCTTGTCAGCACTACCAGAATAAGGTATGATAATTTTGCCGGCATATTTGCCGGCAAAAGGATGGTGCTAAAACACATGAAGAATGACCCAATTTTAGCCGATATAAAACAGGATGCAAACTCATTACCATACTTCCTCTGGGAAGAGATGGGATTTCGCTTTGGGGACAAAGGAACCCATACGAGCAGAACCATCATGCTGGAAGAGTTATCATTATTACTCCATGAATGTTCAGAAGATGCTTCTCGTGATGACTATATAAAAGCAATTGTTGACTACAATTGCCTGGGCAAGCGGACGGCCGCGACCCGAAGACTTTCCTGCCAGCGTATGCGGGAGTTATATGGGCTCGATCCGTCGCTGCTAATATTTAGAGTTTTGCGTTATTGCTGGTACGCAGATGAGAAAGGCCGCCCGCTTTTGGCCTTGCTTACCGCTATGGCCAGAGATCCTCTTTTAAGAATTACTTCACTTCCTATTCTCCGGATGAAGCCGGGTGGTGAACTGATCCGGCAAGAAATGATAGATGATCTGCGCCAAAGCATCGGGAACCGGCTAAATGACAGAACGCTTGATAAGGTCGTTCGTAACGCTTCTTCATCCTGGACCAAGTCGGGACACTTAAAGGGCCGCGTTCGTAAGTTTCGCCAAAAAGTAGTGCCCACACCTGTCGTCACCGCATATGCTCTCCTTTTGGGGTACCTGCTTGGAGTGCGGGGCCCCGGTTTATTCAAAACGTTATGGACAAAGGTGCTTGATACATCTCCGGAAGAACTAATTTCTTTGGCAATAGATGCGAAGCGCCTTGGTTTATTGGATGTGTGTTATTCCGGAGGCATGGTCGAAGTATTAGTTGATCGGATGTTAACCGAGAATGAAAGGATGTTGCTTCGTGAGTAGAATTGAGGAACTGGCAAACCGCTATCGCAGCCATATTGCTGCGCCATGGCAGCATAATCTGGCCGGCGAGCAAAGGATGATTTTTGTTGTTTATCCTCCAGTCGACGAGCGTAAGCTCCGTGCCAGGTTGGAATTGTTCGAGATGGCGACCATTGAATCTGGACATAAATGGAAATCATTTGACTTTACTCAAACTTTCGCCCGATGGATGAGCAACTTGGAATATAAGGAGATTTATTTCGAGGAGCCCGACAGTCTGACGATACCCCTTGAGGGTGAATTCCCGCATTTTGCAGCCGCCGAACTACGTAAAGTACTTACTGCAGAAGATGTTGACTCTAACACTGTTATTGCTGTTTACGGCATTGCCAGCCTGTATGGGTTCACAAAAGTATCCCAGGTTCTCAAAGAAGTCGCCAGAGATATTCGCGGGCGGTTGGTAGTCTTTTTTCCAGGCGAATTCGAAAACAACAATTATCGTCTTCTCGGTGCACGCGATGGGTGGAATTACCTGGCCATACCCATCACATTACATAATGGAGTGAGCGACCGATGAAGAACCGTGAGATCTTCCAGCGCGACCCTGTTGTTTCCAAATTACCCAATGACGGTGTTGCCACTGTTGCTGAAGCGGCCACTTCTAAAGAGATGGAAACCCTTCGCTATGAACTGGAGCATTTTGTTTGCGAGGGACAGTATAAAGACGGACTTATACGCATTCTCGAGTCTTACTTGAGTAATGCGGATTCGACAAGCCAGCCAGCCGTTTGGGTAAGTGGTTTTTTTGGCAGCGGTAAATCGCATCTTCTGAAGATGCTCCGCCATTTATGGGTCAACACCAAATTTGAGTCTGATGGGGCGACTGCCCGTGAATTAGCGCGGCTGCCAGTGGAAGTTAAGGATTTACTTAAAGAATTGGACACGTTAGGGAAAAGGTGCGGCGGGCTTCATGCTGCGGGGGGAACGCTGCCGTCCGGTGGAGGGAAAAGCCTTCGTCTGGCCGTTCTCAGCATTATCCTTCGCTCGAAAGGCCTGCCCGAGTCTCTTCCCCAAGCCCAATTTTGTCTTTGGCTTCAAAAAAATGGCATCTACGGTCAGGTTAAAAAGGCTGTGGAGGATTCGGGCAAGGACTTTTGGCAGGAACTGCGCCATTTATATGCCAGTCCGGTAATAGCCACAGCGCTGTTGGAGGCTGACCCTGATTTTGCCTCCGATCTCAAGCAGGTACGAGCCACTATTCGTGCCCAGTTTCCCGCTGTGGACGATATTTCGACATCCGAGTTCATCCAGATCATACGCGATGTCCTTTCTCTGAACGGTCAGCTCCCCTGCACAGCGATTGTGCTCGACGAAGTCCAACTCTTCATAGGCGACAGCGCAGCCCGTTCCTACGATGTGCAAGAAGTGGCGGAAGCCCTATGCAAGCAGCTTGATAGCCGCATACTGCTTATAGGGGCAGGTCAGACCGCGCTGAGCGGTAATCTCCCGCTTCTCCAGCGATTGAAGGATCGTTTTACGATACCTGTTGAACTCTCGGATACGGATGTTGAAACTGTGACCCGCCGGGTGGTGCTGGCCAAAAAAGCAGATAAGCGTAAGGCCATCGAAGAAGTGTTAACTGCTTACGCCGGTGAAATTGACCGGCATCTTATCGGTACGCGAATTGCTCCCCGAAGTGAAGACCGGAGCATTATCGTCGAAGACTATCCCCTTTTACCCGTCCGCCGCCGGTTCTGGGAGCATGTCCTACGGGCCGTCGACGTTTCAGGAACCAGGAGCCAGCTTCGTACGCAACTCCGTATTGTTCACGATGCTGTTCGGGAGATTGCTGAAAAACCTGTGGGGACGGTCGTGCCGGCTGATTTCATATTTGATCAGCTCCAGCCGGACTTGCTTCGCACCGGGGTTCTTTTACGGGAAATTGACGAAACCATTCGCAATCTGGACGATGGAACTCCGGAAGGTTCGTTGGCCAGGCGTATTTGCGCCCTTATATTCCTCATCCGCAAACTCCCCCGCGAAGCCGTCGCTGATATTGGTGTCCGTGCTACCGCGGATATGTTAGCAGATCTTCTGGTAAGCGACCTGGCCAGTGATGGCCCTGCCCTGCGCAGAGAGATTCCACGCATCTTAGAGAAACTGGTTGAGGAAGGGAAGCTTATCAAGCTGGACGAGGAATACAGCCTTCAGACCCGGGAAAGCAGCGAATGGGACCGGGAATTCCGCAACCGGCAAACCCGGCTAAATAATGATCTTACGGCTTTGTCCAGTAGGCGTTCGGCTCTGTTGAATGCTGCCTGTATGGATATTCTAAACAATATTAAATTGTGCCAGGGGAAATGCACTGAGCGGCGCAGGCTGGAAATTCACTTTGGCAGCGAGCCGCCAAAAACGCAAGGCTTCAAAGTTCCGGTTTGGATCCGCGACGGCTGGGGAGAAAATGAAAGCACTGTCATAGCCGATGCCCGTGCGGCCGGTAATGACAGCCCTACTATTTTCGTCTATATCCCGAAAGAAAGTGCTGAAGACTTAAAGAAAGCGATTATTGAATATGAGGCGGCTAAGGCCACCATTGAATTCAAGGGTACACCCACAACAGATGAGGGACGGGATGCTCGTGATGCTATGTCCACCCGTATGAAAGCGGCAGAGGCTGCCCGGGACAGCATTATCCGGGATGTGATTAATGCGGCCAGGGTGTTTCAAGGCGGGGGGCAAGAGCGTTTTGAGTTCTCCATCAAAGAAAAAGTGCTGGCAGCCGCAGAAGCATCCTTGGACCGCCTCTTTCCGAACTTCCGGGAAGCCGACGACGACCGCTGGCTGATTGTTATCGATAGGGCAAAGAACGGCAACGAAGACGCCTTCCAGGCCGTAGGCTGGAACGATGCGCCCGAAAAACACCCTGTCTGTTCAGCAATTCTTTCCGCAATCGGATCCGGCAAGACAGGGAAGGAAATTCGCGAAACCTTTGAGAAGGCACCTTACGGCTGGCCGCGTGATGCTATTGACGCTGCTTTGATCACGCTTTTCGCCACCGGACATCTGCGCGCTGTCTATAAGGGGGCCCAGCTAGAGCGCGGTCAATTGGATCAGGCTAAGATTCCGGCTACCGACTTCCGAGTAGAAACGGTAACCATAGATGTCCGCAGCCGGATGAAGCTACGAAAGCTTTTTCAAGCAGCAGGCCTTCGCTGCAAGGCGGGGGAGGAATCTTCTATAGCCGGGCAATTTCTTGCCAGGCTTATGGACCTGGCCGATCGTGCCGGCGGCGATCCGCCACTGCCCGAGCGTCCATCTAAGGCCCATTTGGAAATAATGCGGGGGCTGGCCGGTAACGAACAGCTGGCAGCGATACTGGAACAGTTTGACACCTTAGCCCAACAACTGCAGAGGTGGTCAGCATTGGCGGACTTGGCGGCAAAGCGCAAGCCTGTCTGGGATAGGCTTCAGCTCCTGTTAAAACACGCCCATGGCCTCCCTGAAGGAGAAGAACTGCAAAAACAGGCCAATGCTGTGCGCTCTGAACGTCGCTTGTTAGAGGAACCCGATCCGGTTCCGGACATTTACAGGGCAGCCGTCAAAGCGCTCCGCAGCGCTGTCAGGCAGGCTTATAACAACTTTGAGGCGGTATATAACCGGGAGAAAGCAGCTCTCGAGGGTAATGAGAACTGGCAGAAGCTATCTCCGGAACGGCAGCAACAAATTCTTGCGGCTGAAGGTATTGCCAGCGTTCCCCAACTTTCCGTAGAAGATGATGAATCCTTGCTTCGAAGTCTCCAGGAGGCCCCTCTGTCCAGCTGGAAAACCAGGACGGATGCCCTTCCTCAGCAGTTTAGCAATGCTGCCATGGCGGCTGCCAAGCTGCTTGAGCCAAAAACGCAAAAGGTAAAACTGACCAGCAGCATTCTGAGGACAGAAAATGATGTTAAAGCCTGGGTGGCTGAAATTGAGAGAGAGCTTCTAGAAAGGATTAAGAGCGGCCCCATCGTGATCTCGTAGGAGGGGGAAATGGATGCCGGTACTGTCAGCAGAACAGCGAAATAAACTTGAACGTACTGTCGTCGAAGCCCGGGATGTTGCCGAGGCCGGAGCCAGGGCGGCCCTGGAGGCTTTAGCTGTGCACCATCACGAGCCTTACAGCCATATGAGTTCGGAACAGCGCCGGCTTCGCAACCACCTCCGTGCCCGTGCACGGCAGCTGGGGGATAGGCAGGACAAAGGCGGAAAACTGGAAATTATCCATCTGATCCAGGAGTGTGCTTACGAATACTGGCATCGGATGCTCTTTGCCCGTTTCCTGGCGGAAAATGACCTCCTTATCGAGCCGGAGATGGGGGTGCCTGTCAGCCTGGATGAGTGTGATGAACTGGCCCGGGAGGAAGGCGGCGATCTTTGGACCCTGGCCAGCCGTTTTGCCCAGCAGATGCTGCCGCAGATCTTTCGCCCGGATGACCCGGTGCTGCAGGTTGCTTTTCCGTACGAATATCAATTAAAGCTGGAGCAGTTGCTCGACGACCTGGAGCCGGATATCTTTAAAGCCAGCGATGCCCTCGGATGGGTCTACCAGTTCTGGCAGAGCAAGAGGAAGAAACAGGTCAACGAGTCGGGCAATAAAATCGGCGCCGATGAATTGCCGGCCGTTACCCAGCTCTTTACGGAGCCTTATATGGTCAATTTCCTTATTCACAACACCATTGGCGCCTGGTACGCCGGCAGGGTACTGGCGGAAAATCCGCAGCTGGCCGGGCAGGCAGAAAGTGAGGAAGAGCTTCGCAAGGCGGTTTCATTACCCGGTGTAACCTGGGATTACCTTCGTTTTGTCCGCACCGGCGATGGGGAGGGGCCGTGGCGCCCCGCCGCCGGGACCTTCAAAGAATGGCCGAAACGGGCGGCCGGTCTTAAAATTCTGGACCCCTGCTGCGGCTCGGGACATTTCCTGGTCGCGGCGCTCTACCACCTGGTCCCGATTCGTATGGCCGAGGAAGGCCTGACGGCCCGGGAGGCATGCGATGCCGTCCTGAGAGATAATCTCCACGGCCTGGAGATCGATGAGCGCTGCACGCAGATCGCCGCCTTTGCCCTGGCCTTGGCGGCCTGGACCTATCCCGGCGCCGGCGGATACCGTTCCTTGCCTCAGATGCGAATAGCCTGTTCCGGCATCGCCCCTAATGCCAAAAAGGAAGACTGGTTCGCCCTGGCGGGGGATGACGAGCGCCTGCGCAACGGCATGGCCCGGCTTTATGAGCTTTTCCAGGATGCTCCCATTTTAGGGAGCCTCATCGATCCGGGTTCCACTTTAGAAAACAACCTGTTTGAAGCCGGATTTGATGAACTCCGCCCTTTGTTGGAGAAGGCTATGTCTGTGGAGAAAGACGACTACGAGCAGCATGAGCTGGGGGTTGCCGCCTGCGGTATCGCTGATGCAGTTCAGATTCTCGGCGGGCGCTACCACTTGATAATCACCAATGTGCCGTACCTGGCCCGGGGGAAGCAGACCAATAAGCTCAAGGAATTTTGCCTCAAGTATTACAACGAAGCTAAAAATGATATTGCCACTGTGTTTCTAAACCGCCTGCTCCGACTCAATTCGCCTGAAGGCACAACGGCTTTAGTTTTGCCGCAGAACTGGCTTTTCCTGACCACCTATAAGAAGTTTCGAGAAAGGCTGTTGAAGACACGAAGATGGAATTTTGTGTCCAATTTAGGGCCCCAAGCTTTTCAGACTCCTATGTGGGATTTTAACGTTTCTCTCATCACAATTTCCGCCTCTACTCCACCTGGTGGTCACGCCTTCGCCGGCCTCGACGCCACCGCCCCCCGCACAGCGCGGGAAAAAGCGGAGCTTCTTCAAGACGCCGAACTTAAAATGGTGGTACAGGCGGAGCAGTTGAATAATCCGGATAGTACTGTCGTATTAGAACGAATTATAAAAAGCAACCTTCTTTCCAAGTATGCAAGTATTAATTACGGTTCTAAACCAGGTCAGACTGAGAGAATAACACGTTACTTCTGGGAAGTTGCAAGCCTTGATAAAAACTATTGGATGCTTATGGAGTCAACTCCCGAGCCGGGTTCTTATATTACTGGCAAAAGTAAAATATGTTTGGCTCTGGAAGAAATAGAGAAGCAAAATATTGAAGGCTTCGGAATAAGAAGTGCAGATGTTTGGGGAAAGAAAGGAATCATAATCTCTCAAATGCGTAACATGCCATTTTCTCTCTACCTGGGTTATTTCTTTGACAATAATACTTCCGTATTGTTACCGAACTTCCCCGAGTATTTTTTGCCATTATATTGTTATCTAGAGTCCGGAGAGTATTTATTAAATATTAGGCGAATAAATCAGAAATTAGATGTAGCGGCACATACAATGGTAGAAGTTCCCTTTGATCTAAACTACTGGCAGAAGGTCGCCGCCGAGAAATACCCCAACGGCCTTCCCGAACCTTACTCGGATGACCCGACCCAATGGATCTTCCACGGGCACCCGGCCTTTTCTATCTACCCCCTTCAGGTGGCGGTAGCCCGCCTTCTGGGCTACCGCTGGCCGGCGGAACTGGATGATTCGATGCGGTTGTCTGCGGAGGCACGCCGGTTAGTACGGCGGTGCAGGGAACTGGAAAGTTACGCTGATAACGAAGGAATAGTCTGCCTTCCCGCCGTCCGCGGAGAAGACCCGGCTGCCGAACGCCTGCGGGCTTTACTTGCTGCTGCCTATGGTGATGACTGGTCGCCGGAAAAAGAGCGGGAACTTATCGCAGCAACGGGCTCTGAAGCGAAGGAGCTTGACGAGTGGCTCCGCAGCGATTTCTTTGAACAGCACTGCAAGCTCTTTCACCACCGACCCTTCATCTGGCATATCTGGGACGGGCGCCGGCGCGACGGTTTCCATGCCCTGGTCAACTACCACAAGCTTGCCGGGGGCAACGGCAAGGGCAGGCAGGTTTTAGAAAGCCTCACTTATAGTTATCTCGGTGAGTGGATTACCCGGCAGAAAGATGGGGTGAAACGGGGCGAAGGGGGTGCCGAGGATCGACTGGCGGCGGCATTGGAACTGCAGAAACGCCTCATCGCCATCCTCGAAGGGGAACCTCCATTCGACATTTTCGTTCGCTGGAAGCCTATCGAACAGCAGCCCATCGGCTGGGAACCGGACATCAATGACGGAGTCAGGGTCAACATCCGGCCGTTTATGGCTTCTGACCTTCCCGGCGGCCGGAAAGGTGCCGGCATCCTCCGGTGGAAGCCGAATATCAATTGGAGAAAGGATCGCGGCAAAGAGCCTAGGCGCCCTCAAGAACAGTTTCCCTGGTTCTGGAATAATGGTCAGTTTACCGGCGACCGGGTCAACGATGTGCACTTAACCAATGAAGAAAAGAGGAAAGCGCGTGAGAATGCGAACAGGAGTAGATAACTATGTCGATTAGAATAAGTGAAATGTCGGCGAATACCCTTCTAGAAGCTGTGCGCCGGTCTTTGCTTCGAGCCGCCCGGTATGATCCGGGTACCCTTGTCCCGCCGGCAGCGATTCTCTGGACCGATGCCGACGGCCAATGGCAGCCTCTGGTATCCCAGTTGCGCCATCTTATGCCGGAGCTTTTGACCCTGGGAGATTATAATCCGGAAGAAAAAACCGGCCCGGCAGTTTGGTTGCGGTGTGTCATTGAACGAATGCTACCGGAAGTAGAACTGCCGGAGAATGTCATCCCCATCATATACCTGCCAAACGTTGGCCGGCAGGTACTCCGGGCCGGCGAGGAGTATCCGGACGGCCTCAAGCCGCTGGTGGAGCTGCAGTATCGCGGGACGGTTTGGACGCAGCGCAACGGCAAAGACTGGACAGTTGAGGCGTTTCTTGTTTCTGAAGACGGGCTGGGTCTGGATGTTGCTAAAGACAAGCAGACCCGCCAGGCGATGCTTCGGGCACTGCCGCAATTGGCCATCACCCCTGTTTCGCGCTTGCGAGGCAAACGCCTGGAGGCCGAGGACTTTGATAAGTTGATTGTTGCAGATACATCCCGGGATTTGCTGTTATGGCTGAACGACCCGGTTCAGGTGCGTGAGAAATGGGGGAATGAGAAGTGGGGAGCATTTTGTTCCCGTTGCAAGGCCGAGTATGGTTTCGACCCGGAAGGGGAGGGCGAGCTTGTCGCAGCTGAAAAACTGGGGTTGCGGGAAAAAGAAGAGTGGAAGGCTTTATGGGAAAGATATGCTGAATCGGCGGCAATTTACCCGGGCATTCCTGAAATCTTGCGGCGCGCCAAACCGGCAAGGTTGATATTTGACAGGGAGCCCTGGCCGGACGAAAACGAGAAAGATGAAAATTTGCTGAGACGAAGCCTTTTGGAATTGGAAGGATTGTCTCCGGCTGCTGCCAGGCAAAAGATCGAGGAGCTCGAGGAAAAACACGGCATGCGTAGGGAGTGGGTTTGGGCGCGGTTGGGACAGAGCCCGTTAGCCGAGGCTTTAAAACACCTCGTAACCCTGGCCCGAAGAACATCTCAAGGCCTTGGAGGCGGCTCGCCCAAAGCAATGGCCGATCTGTATACAGAGAGTGGGTATCTGGCCGATGATGCCGTATTGAGGGCAATTGGCAGCGTGAAATCAGCAGATGATGCCAGAGCAATCCAGGCTGCTGTTCGCAGCATTTACCTCCCCTGGCTGGAGGATGCAGCCCGGCATTTCCAAGATTTGATTGCAACCTTTCCTTTGCCGGACGCCATCGGCAAAGACCAGGCCTTAGTGGCCGCCGACCCCGGGCAGTGTTTGCTCTTTGTGGACGGACTTCGGTTCGACATCGCCCGGCGAATGGTTGCGATGGCCGAGGAAAGACAGCTCCAGGTAAATGTAGACTGGCGCTGGGCGGGACTGCCCACGGTAACTGCAACGTGCAAACCGGCAGTCTCTCCTCTCGCAGGAAAGCTTTCCGGCGACCTGCCCGGCGATGAATTTGTACCGGAGGTCGGTGAGACCAACCTTCCCCTAACTACCGACCGGTTTCGCAAGCTCTTAGCGGAAGCAGGCTATCAGGTGTTTAATTCCTTTGAAACGGGCCACCCGGGTGAGCCTGGAGCACGTGGGTGGACGGAATTTGGCGAATTTGACAGATTGGGTCATACCTTGCAAAGCAGGCTCGCTGCCCGCATCGATGAACAGCTGGAGCTGGTTCTGGAGCGAGTCCAGGATTTGTTGGAGGCCGGCTGGAAGCAGGTACGCATTGTCACAGACCATGGGTGGCTTTTGGTTCCGGGTGGGCTGCCGGCCATGAAACTACCCAAATACCTCACCGAAAGCCGCTGGACGAGATGCGCCGCCATCAGACAGGGAACCTGCGTTGATGTGCCGACTGCCGGATGGTACTGGAATGCCTGTCAGTACTTTGCCTTTGCACCTGGGGTCTATTGTTTCGTCAAAGGTAATGAGTATGCTCACGGAGGTGTCAGCCTTCAGGAGTGCCTTATCCCCGACCTGACCTTTAATTCGTTCGAGCTGCCTTCGGTAGCTGTTAGTATAAGGGAAATTCAATGGTTGGGGATGCGTTGCCGCGTTGCAGTCGACGCCGGCAGCAGCGAAGTCATAGCCGACCTGCGAACAAAACCCAATGATCCGAATTCCAGCATTACTACACCCAAGCAGATTGATTCCACCGGACGAGTAGGACTTCTTGTTGCGGACGATTCCCTGGAAGGAACTACGGTCAGTCTTGTCCTGCTCGACCCATCAGGACGCGTGCTTGCAAAGCAGGCAACCACCGTTGGAGGTGAGGATTAAAAGATGGAGCTTGACGCCCTCGATAAACTGGCAGCTTCTGTATTTGATGGGTATATAGTTCGGAAAGACCTGGTGCGAAAATACAGCCGGCAGTATCCTGTACCTACATACGTGGTAGAATTCCTGCTGGGCAGGTATTGTGCAACTGTCGATGAAAAGGAGATCGAGGAAGGTCTGGAGATTGTGGAGAGGCAGTTAAGGGATCGCACGGTTAGGACCGGTGAAGAAGAGCTTTTTAAAGCACGGGCAAGAGAGATTGGTTCGATCAAACTAATCGATCTCATCAAGGCTCGATTGGATACTAAGAACGATTGTTTTATTGCCGAGCTGCCGAGCTTGGGGCTGAAAGAGGTCCGAATTGACGATGACTTGGTGCATAAAAATGAGCGCATGCTGACCGATGGGTTTTATGCAGAAATTACCCTCATCTATGATGCTGCCATTGCCCAGGAGAAGTACGGTCGTCCATTTGCGATTGAGAGTTTACGACCCATCCAACTTTCAAAAGTTGATGCACTGGCAGTGCTACAGCGAGGGAGGAGACAATTTACCACTGACGAATGGAAACGTCTTCTAATACGTTCCGTAGGCTTAGAACCGGAGGCGCTTTCGGAACGGGCTCAGAGTATCGCCTTATTGCGAATGGTGCCTTTTGTAGAGCGAAACTACAATCTTGTTGAAATAGGCCCACGGGGGACCGGCAAAAGCCATTTATTCCAGCAAGTCTCTCCTTACTCCCATTTAATTTCAGGGGGTAAAGCTACAGTGGCCAAAATGTTTGTGAATAATGCCACAGGACAACGTGGTCTTGTCTGCCACTATGATGTGGTGTGCTTTGATGAAGTATCCGGCATATCCTTCGATCAGAAAGACGGAGTCAACATTATGAAAGGATACATGGCTTCCGGTGAATTCTCCCGCGGTAAGGAAAGCATCCGTGCTTCCGGCAGCATTGTGATGCTCGGGAACTTTGATGTCGATGTTCAGCAGCAGCAGCGCATCGGCCATTTATTTAGCCCCCTCCCGCCGGAAATGCGGGATGATACAGCATTTATGGATCGTATTCATTCTTATGTTCCAGGATGGGAGTTTCCCAAGCTCAATCCAAATATTCAGCTCACGGATCACTTTGGTTTGGTCAGCGACTTTCTGTCGGAGTGCTGGCACAAACTCCGTGATGGTAGCCGGGTTTCCGTGCTGCAGGGGCGGGTTAACTGGGGGGGTGCGCTCAGCGGTCGTGATATTGAAGCCGTCAATAAAACCGTTAGCGGCCTTATCAAGCTGCTTTTCCCTGATCCCGAGATGCCGATACCTGATGAAGAGCTGGAAAAGATCGTCCGTATGGCCCTGGAATCGCGTCGCAGGGTGAAGGAACAGCAAAAGCGCTGTCTGATGACAGAATTTCGGAATACGCATTTCAGCTACTCTATGGGGGTGGATGGAGTGGAACAGTTTGTTTCCACTCCGGAACTCCACAGCGACAAAGCCATTGACAGTGATCCGTTGCCACCGGGGCAGGTATGGGCGATCAGCCCCGGCGGTCAGGACGCTTCCCCGGCTTTATATCGGATAGAGGTTACCGTTGGTCCCGGCAGTGGGGTAAAAATACTTAATGCGCCCGTTCCGCCTGCCTTTCGGGAGAGCGTGCGTTACGGCGAACAGAACCTGTATGTTAGGGCCAAAGAACTGGTCGGGGACCGCGATCCGCGCGCCCATGAGTTTTCCATTCAGTTGCGCGCCATGGACGCGGAACGTTCGGGCCAGGGGCTCGGTTTACCGGTGCTGATTGCCCTTTGCGGCGCTCTAATTGAGCGCAGCGTTAAGGGAGGATTGATCATAGTCGGAGCCTTAAACCTTGGTGGCTCAATTGAGATGATACCAAATCCAGTCGCTGTAGCCGAACTGGCCCTTGACAAAGGAGCTACGACGTTGTTAATGCCCATCTCTTCTCGAAGGCAGCTCTTCGATCTTCCTGATGAGATGGCTACGAAGATCAACATCGAGTTCTATGCTGATGCGTCAGATGCTTTTGTTAAGGCAGTTGTTGATTAGTCATAAAGGTGAGGCGGTTTCTTTAAGCATCGGCTCTATGTCAATAGTTGTGGGATCAAATTTTGGGGGCAACATCCCAAGAACATTTTCTTAATGAAATGGGTACGATTTCCAAACCCGAAGCTTAAGCGTTTTAGCATTTTAATTA
>JAALLR010000055.1_pt1 | contig 52799 bp, 73 predicted proteins | sample 7245931 | NCBI WGS metagenome assembly JAALLR01 (sample SAMN13049201, study PRJNA578106) | oil field metagenome | isolation source: filtered produced water from oil reservoir B9 | place: USA:offshore Texas | collected 2016 | reverse complement strand
GAGCCAGGATCAAACTCTTAAATAAAAATCTTCGAAGTTTAATCTGTGGTCAGTTCGTAGTTCGTAGCTCTTTGTTTGTAGCTCATGCTCAGCATTACTATAGGGTCAAGACCCTAAATGCCACAAGCTACATGCTACCAACTACAAGCTGGTTTTTTTTCCTTACACTGTTCAGTTTTCAAAGACCATTTTTTTGTCGTCGGTTATCGCCGACTTGAATATGTTATCATGTTACTGATATCTTGTCAAGAGCTTTTTGAAAATTTCTTTTTACGCTCTTGCTTAGCGACAAGATATACATTATCACGTTCTTTTTAGAATGTCAATTGTTATTTTATATTATTCTTAAAAAGCTATACTACTTTTAATTTTTAACTTTTATAATTTTTCACTTAATATGAAATACTAGATTATAAATTAAATTCTTATGCAAGTTAAGCTAATAAAAGAGCTTTAAATATCCTTCAACGTTTTTTGTGAAGCGACTTTGAAGAGTTGTTTTTACATCTAAATGTTTTGTGTTAAAACAGCTCTTCTGCAGAAGCTGAGGAGGATTATCAAAAAATATTTAAAAGGAGAACTAGTAAGTCAAGTTAATTTAATTCTTTCTATTCTTTCTCAGGATAATTGATAAAAGAAAATGTTTTGTACTAAAAGAGGTGTTTTTATTGATTACTATATTTGTTAGAACTTTGTTGCTTTATGCCTTAGTAGTTATAGCAGTACGAATCATGGGTAAATCAGAACTTTCTGAACTGCAACCCTATGAACTGGTTATAATAATTATGATATCTGAATTAGCTTCTATTCCGATGGAAGATGTAGAGATTCCTTTTATAAATGGTGTAATATCAATATTTACACTGGTCTTTTTGCAAATGATAATATCAGTTATTACTCTTAATAGTGAAAAGGCTAGAGCTGTAATTTGCGGCAAACCCAGCATTCTAATACAAAAAGGTAAGATCATGGAGAAAGAATTGAAAAAATTGCGCATCAATATGAATGATCTAATTGAACAGCTGCGCATTAAAAATTTTAGTAATATAGAAGATGTTGAATTCGCAATACTCGAAACTAATGGAGAACTCAGTATCATCCCTAAAGCTTCTAAAAAGCCTTTAACCCCTTCCGATATTGGCATAGTAACTCAGGATGAAGATTTACCTGTAAGCATTATAATAGATGGTAAAATAAATCATGAAAATCTCACCAAAGCTTCCTTGGACTTTAATTGGCTATATAGTGAATTAAAAAAACAAAACATAAGTGATGTTAAAGAAGTACTATATGCTTCCGTAGACCAAAACAAAAAACTGAATTTACATAGAAAAAACAAAGGAAATGAGGTGCTCTATTGAAAACTTTTTACATTTCTATTGCCGCCATTCTGATATTAGTATTAGGTTGGTGGATGATGTACAATTCTTTAAGCAACTTATCTCAAGTTCTCACTTCGCACCTAGATAAAATTGAAAATAATGTATATACAAACAACTGGGATATAATTGAAGCTGAATTCAAAGTTATTAACCAGAAATGGAAAAAAGAACTTAAACTATTAACATTAGTTTTAGATCATCAAGAATTGGAGAAAATAAATCTATCATTAATGAAATTTAAAGGTTATATAGAAATCAAAAATAAACCCTTGGCTTTAGGGGAATCTTCAAATCTTAAATATCTAATTAATCATATAAGGGAAAAAGAGTCTTTGTCTCTAGATAATATATTTTAATATAAAAATTAATAATAAAATAATTTTTTTGCTATTGAGTCTTTACTTTTTTCTATAGCTATGATATAATTTCATTGGATGTTTTTATTCAATTCAACTTGATCATTTTTTATCTAATTAGGAGGAACTCTTTTCTCACTTATTTATAACATCCTCTTTAACCATTCTTATATTTTCTTAATTTAATTTGACATCTATAGTTAAGTTGATTTGCCCATAACTTTATATCTTTTCTTTTAATTTGGCAGGCCTCTTTTATTTTTTTAGTTTATGGCTTTATTTTCTATACTCTTTTTGAGGTCATTCTAATTCTACAAAATTAAATATTTTAAATAATAGTATACTATTATATCTAGTTCAATATATTTCAAAATTTTTATCTTTCGTCATAATAAAATTCTTGTCCTTTTGTATAGTAATTTTTTTCATATATATACAAATAAATGAATAGGAGGTATTATATGGAAATATCCAATTTGAATACGGCTTTAAATTCAAATCAAGTTCCTGTAAAAAGAAAGTTAAAGCTTGATACTAAGTTAATCAATGTACGGAAGGCCTCTCCAGAAGATGCAGATATTGTCTATAGCATAGCAGCCAGTGTTGGATCAAAGACTAAGGATTCCTATGAAGGCTTTTTAATGGATAACTATGTATCAAGTCCTACAAAATACAGAATATTTTTCCGTAAAAGAATAGAAGAACTTGATTATTTTTATCTGGCAGAATCCACAGAACCTTTGGGCTTTCTCATGGCTTATACTAAGGAACAATGGCTAAAATATAACCCTACATGGCTTGACGATATACATTGGTCTCCTGATTTTGATATAAAAAAAACTGAAAATTTCGTTGTAATCGATAAAACTGCCATTCTTGCTGGACATACTGGAAAGGGAATAGGTAGTAAACTATATAAATATTTAATAACCGACTTAAATAGGGCTGGAATTAAGAATATTTTTGCTGAAACAATAATTAATCCCACTCCTAACTTCGCTTCTCTGGCTTTTAGAAAAAAACAAAAATACTCATTGGCGGGAATAAGATATGAAAGATACGAAGGACAAATCTATACCGATTTGATTTACTATAAACCTGTAAAGTAATGAAACACTAAACATAATCTACAGATAAAAGCCTGGTAGCTAAAGCTACCAGGCTTTTATCTATTCTAACAGCTCATCTATTCTATCTTTATCAAATCCTTGAATTATTTCACCATCTATGATAATTACAGGAACTCCCATGAAACCTTGTGATATTAATTCTTTTCTTGCTATCATATCTGTAGAAACATTTTTCTCTTTAAAATCAATACCCTTTGACTCTAAATAACTTTTTGCATCCTTACAATAAATACAACTATCGCTTGAATATACTATAACGTCTTTCATTTTACATACCTCCATTTTAGTTTTTTGTATATATAGTTAAACCACTTTATAATCTAATAGAACCTTTTACATGTTCTACAAGCTTTCATTTTAAATGAATTTATGCAACCTTTTTAATGGCTTTTGCTTTTTTATCTTTCGACTGTTTTATTAAACCTGATGCATATCCCATTGGACATATTGTGCACCATGTTCTAGGCTTATAAAAAACACCTAGAAAAACCCCTATCACCGTGGTAATAATTACTAATCTGAATAACGTAAAACCTATATTGTATAGAGTTAATCCTTTTGTATATAAAGATACAGTAAAAGATGTTAACATTAAAATCAGAATTAAAGTTTTAAAAGATTTTTTTCTCATAAAACTCGGAACATCATATCCCATTGAAACTCTTGACATGAATCTAGCTAAGAACGATCCCCTTGGGCAGTAATGAGAACAGTGTCTCTTTCCTTTTCCTAGTAAAGATAAAGCTAATGGAGAAATCATGCATAATAATCCCACCACAGCAAATCTAAAATCCACAATTCCCGCTCCCATAAAACCTACAAATAAAATCCAAGACCATTTCATATATGATTTTGCTTTCGCCATCTTTATCTCCTCCTTTCTAAGTATAGTATTATGAACAAAAAGAACCACCAGAATTTGGTCTTACATGGAATCCTCTATAAAGCCATCCATTTGAATAATCAATTTCAAATCCACCATATTTTTGAATAAGCTCTTCTTCTACTAAATATTTTATACCATCCTTTTCTTCTAAAAAGTCATTATCTTTTTGCTCATCCAGAGCAATACCAAATGTAGGACCACCTCAACCAATACCACTAATGTATATTCTTATATTTGGTTCAGTAATGTTTTTTTCATCAATCGTTTTTTGAATCATTTCCTTTGCTTTATTAGAAACTTTTATTTTCATAGAAAACCCTCCTATTATTTTGCCCCATACCGCCCGAGGGTAATATTATTATATTCTGCTAAGTTAATTATGTCAATAAAAAATACTATAAAAATACTTTTTACCTACAATTATTATTTATAGCATCCAAAAAGAACCTAATATATGCTAAATTTTACATTTTTGTTTCATTATGATACAATAAAAGTACATACAATCGTTTTATAAAACTAGGGATTATTTCTAAACAAATCACTTCTCAGTTTCATTTTCTATTGAATTCCCTATTTTCAACTCATTTTTTCCTATTGTCACTGTATTATGACTTTGCATATCATGTATATCTACAAAGCCTTTAGAATATGTTTAATTAGAAAAAAGTCTTACTTAAAAGACTTTTTTTAATACATAAGAGAAATTATAGTAATTATAATTTCCTTTATAAAAAATTATTTAGGAGGGATATAATGGAAACTGATAGTTTAAGTTTAATAGTAAATCCGAAGAAAAAAACTTTAAAAAAGGGGATAATGACTAAAGCTAAGAAAAAAGCATTAGTTAAAAACACCAACATTAGAAAAGCAACTCTTGAGGATACAGAAGCTGTGTTTACTGTAGCTTCCAGCGTTGGTGCAAGCAAAAAAGAAGCATATAACGGTTTTTTAATGGATAATTATGCTTCTAGTCCAAGAAAGTTTAAAAAGTTTTTTGCCGACAAAATCAAAGAATTAGAATACTTTTATATTGCAGAATCAAATGGGCAGCCCCTAGGATTCCTTATGGGCTATACTAAAGAAGAATGGCTAAAGTATAATCCGGAGTGGATAGATGACATCAGTTGGTCTCCAGCTTTCGATATGCAAAAAACAGAAAACTTTGTACTCACAGATAAGATTGCAACCCATGCAGAATTCACAGGAAATGGTATAGGCAGTAAAATATATAAACAATACATGAAAGATTTAGCAGAGGACGGAATATATAATATTTTTTCTGAAACTTTAGTAAGTCCTACTCCAAATTTTGCTTCATTAGCCTTTAGAAAAAAGCAAAAATTTACTTTAGCTGGAACTAGATTTGAAAAATATAAGGGTAAGATTTATACTGACTTAATTTATTATAAGCCTGTTGTCAGATAGATTTTTTTAATATCCAAGAGCCGGCTCAACTGAGCCGGCCTTTATATTTTATTATAATACTTATGTAACTAATCCATCCTATACTTTGAAATTATTTTTTCAGCTGCCTTTATCCCATCTACTGCCGCTGATACTATGCCACCTGCATATCCGGCTCCTTCTCCTATTGGATATAGACCTTTTATGTTTACACTTTCAATGGTCTTGCTATCTCTGACAATCCGTATAGGAGATGAGCTTCTAGTCTCAACTCCTGTTATAACCGCGTCTCTCATTCCAAAGCCCCTTAATTTCCTATCCATGTTAATAATTGCCTCTTTCATGGCCTCTATAACATACCCTGGCAGACAGCCCTTCATATCTGTCATTTTAACCCCCGGCTTATAAGAGGGTATAACCGATCCTATTTTTTGAGAAGCTCTGTCCTTTAGAAAATCTTCTACTAATTGGGCTGGAGCTTTAAAATCTCCTGTCCCAAGCTTATATGCGCTTTCCTCCCATCGCCTCTGAAAATACATCCCTGCCAAGGGATGACTGTTTTCAAAATCCTCCTGTCCCACTGAAACCAGTAGTGCACTGTTTGCGTTTATATTGTTTCTTGCATGGTTGCTCATTCCGTTAGTTACTATCCTACCCTTTTCAGAAGCTGCTGCAATAACGTTTCCTCCAGGACACATGCAAAATGTATATACAGACCTTCCATTTTGCGCATGATAAGTAAGTCTATAATCAGCGGCACCAAGTCTTTCATGTCCTGCAAATTGTTTATATTGAGCTTTATTAATCATATCCTGGGGATGTTCAATTCGAACGCCTATAGCAAAGGGTTTCTGAATTATTTCTACTCCTCTTTCATATAGCATTTCAAAGGTATCTCTGGCACTATGTCCTATAGCAAGAACTACGGCTTGTGAATATATTATTTCTCCATCGCTAAGTTTTAATCCCGAGATTTTGCCGTCCTTAATAATTAAATCTGTTACCTTTGAATTAAAACTTACTTCACCACCTAAACTGACTATTTTCTCTCTAATATTTTTCACTACCCCCTTTAGTATGTCAGTTCCTACATGAGGCTTGAATGAATATAATATATCATCTGGGGCTCCAGCATCCACAAGCTCCTTTAATACCTTTCTGCACCTTGGGTCTTTTATTCTTGTAGTTAGTTTTCCGTCGGAAAAAGTTCCTGCTCCTCCTTCTCCAAACTGAACATTTGACTCGGGATTCAAATCTCCGGTTTTCCAAAATCTATCCACAGTTTTGCTTCTATTTTCTACATTTTCTCCTCGTTCTAAAATCAAGGGGGTAAATCCCATCTGAGCAAGTATAAGTCCACAGAATAGCCCTGCAGGACCCATACCAATAATTACAGGTCTATTAATCAATAATGTGTTTCCCCTTTCCGGATATACATATTCCATATCCGGTGTCATGGTAATATTTTTATTCTTTGTTCTCCTCAGTATTTCTCCTTCATTTTCTACCTCTAAATCAACTGTATAAATAAAATCAATCTTTCCCTTTCTTCTAGCGTCGATTGATTCCTTAAAGATATTTAAATTGGTTATTTTACTTGGTTTTATATTGAGTATTTTGCCTGCTTTATAGTATAGCTTTTCTACACTGTCGTTTATATCTAATCGAATCTGAGAAATCCTTATCATCCATTTTATCTTCCTTCCTTTACTACAATCAAACAACTTATCAAAGTTTAATATTATTTAATATTTTGTTCTTATTATTCCATTAATCATTGAGTTTAAAACTGGAGTTATAATCCCAGCAATAAAAGCTAAGGCTGCAGATCTGTTTCTTCTCACATTTATACCTCGTTACAATAAAGTAGCCACGAAAACAATCCCTCCCATAGGATCACTTTCATGGCTTTAGTCCTTAAGTTTATTCAATTCTTCTATGGCAGAGTCAATCATTTGATTGACATTTAGTTCTTGTGTACCCGCTATATACACGTTACATCTGTTTAAGGGAAGTAGAATTTTTCTAGCACTACTGTCCGATATAGCTTTTGCCATCTGAGGAGTTATCTCTCCCATCATAGAATTAGAAATAAGTATTGCTATGGGTCCAACTATCACATCAACTTTTTGACTCATGATCTTAACTGAATTTTCTCCTGTAGCCCCAAAATTGGCACCGGCCCTGATCATATTTGACGTTGCAAGAGAATTCGTTCCTAATGCGATGATTTGTATATCATCCCTCGATTGCGCCCTTATACGTTCAACTATGGACTTGCCAAGTCCTCCACCTTGGCCATCAATCACTGCAATTTTCATTTTGTCTCTCCTTTATATATATATTTATTTATATTTATTTATAATATTAAACCAATTTTATCTAAAATACAAGCCAAAAAATTAAAAGTTCGAGCTTTTGTCTAACTCTAATTATTTTTCTTAATATCTTAAAAATATTATAAAATTGTTATTATGTTTTTGTTTGAAATCTTATAATCTTTTATATTTTGGATAAAATAAATAGGAACAAGAACTTAGAGGAGTTGATGCTATGGATATTAACAGAGCAAGGGAAATTATAAATTCTCCAAATGATATCGAAGTAAAATATCAAGGGAAATCCGTATGGATAAACAGCATAAATCCAACCATTGGTAATGCCTTCATAGAAACTCGTGATGGCAACCGTAAACATTACCAAGTTCCAGTAACTGAGTTAACAGAAGAATAAATTCGAATAAGGTAAATAATAATCCCGCTTCTATCCATGAAAGCGGGATTATTAAAGGTGTTTGATTATTTTTTAAAAGCATTTTAATTCCAACGGCACATTTCATAATTTTTTCTTGAGTAGCCTCGTCTCCGTCAAATTCTCCAGTTATGCTGCCATTATACATAACTAGTATCCTGTCACTCATTCCTAGCACCTCAGTCATTTCCGAAGATATCATTACAATACTCGTATATTTTTTTAAAACCATATTTTGATTTCTCTTTTCGCATCATCTTTATTTGCAGATCCATGTACTGCATTTTGCTGTATATCGGTTCCGTATAGATATCTAATTGTCCCAGGATCAGCTTTGCTAGGGTCAGTAGCTCCATTTATCTGTCTAACTATAGAAATGGAATTCTCACCCTTTACAACTAAAGCTATTATTTTTTCTCCCTCCATAAACTTTATCAAGTCCTCAAAAAAGTCCTTTCCTATATGCTCTTCATAATGCTTTTCCAGAATATTTCTACTGGGAACCACCATCTTGCAGTCTTCAATTACTAATCCTTTTTCCTCATACATACTTATTATCTTCCCGATTATATTCTTTTTCATTGCATCGGGCTTTATTAATACTAGCGTTTTTTCCATCTTGCACCTCCTTTCCCTTAAATTGAAGCATTATTATATAAATCATACTTCAAAACCATGAATCTATAAAATTTAGTATAAGTCAATTATATAGTATTTAATATAAAAATAAAGGACCTCTTTGCACTAGGTCCCTATTTTTTATATCTCTTATATAATTCATTTCTTATGGCATCAAGGGATATATTCTTTTCAACCAATAATACCATAAGGTGATATATCAAGTCTGATATTTCGTATATTATCTCTTCCTCATTATCATTTTTAGCACCTATTATTACCTCACTAGCTTCCTCTCCTACTTTTTTAAGTATCTTGTCAATTCCCTTATCAAATAAATATTTAGTATATGATTCCTGTACGTTTTCTTCTTTTCTTCCCCTTATCCTATCGTAGAGCAGATCTAAAATCTCTTTTCTATTTACGTCATCAGAAGATTCATCTTCTAAAAGGCTTCTATAAAAACAGCTTTCCTCGCCTGTATGGCATGCGGGTCCTTTAGGTATTACTTCGATTAGTAGTGTATCTTTATCGCAATCATATTTAATAGTTTTTACTTCCTGAAAGTTCCCGGAAGTCTCTCCTTTATTCCACAGTTTTTGTCTGCTTCTGCTATAAAACCATGTTTTTCTTGTTTCTATAGTGAGCTTTAAGGATTTTTCATTCATATATCCAACCATTAAAACTTTACCATTACTATAATCCTGTATTACTGCAGGTATTAACCCCTGTTGATTAAACTTCAACTCCTTTATATCGACCATCAAAAATCTCTCCTGACTTCTATTCCATTTTTATATAAGTATTCCTTTAGATCCTTTATTTCAATTTCTCTATAGTGAAATACTGAGGCAGCTAAGGCTGCATCGGCTTTCCCTTCATTTAAAACCTTTAGGGCTATAACAGGTATGTTTACTTTTTCTGATATAAGCTGTGTAATTTCAATGTCATATCCTTCTTTAACTCCATCAGAATCTATGGAATTGAGAACAATTTCTCCTGCTCCCAGCTTTTCCCCTTTAACTGCCCACTCTAGAGCATCTAGACCCGTATTAATTCTGCCTCCATTTATATAAACATCCCAACTGTTATTTCCATTACGCTTCACATCCATGGACAACACTACGCACTGACTGCCGAATTTTAAAGCGATACCTTATCGGCTCCAGCCCTTAAAACCTTTGTGAAATCATCTATAGTCCTTATTCCTCCACCTATACAGAAGGGAATATTAATATTCTCTGCCGTTCTTTCTACCACATCAATGAAAATATCCCTATTTTCATTAGAGGCCGTTATATCATAAAACACCAGTTCATCGGCACCGGCTTCACTATAAAACTTTGCCAATGAAACTGGATCGTCTACATCTTCTATGTCCTTAAATTTCTTTCCTTTTACAACTCTTCCCTTGTCTACATCAAGACAAGGAATTATTCTTTTAGTAAGCATATGGATCCCCCCTTTATAATTCTTCTAGTTTTATCTTCCCTTCATAAAGAGCCTTTCCTATTATCGCTCCGTAAATACCCATTCTCTTTAGCTCTTCAACATCTTCTTTTCTTCCTATGCCCCCGGAAGCAATTATGTTTATATCTACACTTTTCTTTAGTTTTTTAAGCTCATGAAAATTAGGTCCTACCATGGTGCCGTCCTTTGATATATCAGTATATACTATTGTCTTTACTCCCTTTTCTTCAAGACTCTTGGCAAAGTCCACTGCTTGAAGGTCACTACTCTTCACCCAACCGTCTACGCATACATAACCATTCTTAGCATCTATAGATACAACTACTTTGCTCTTAAGTTCCTCTACTAATTCCTCTACAAATCCTTCTTTTTTTACTGCTGAAGTGCCCACTATTATTCTTTCTACTCCTAGCTCTATAATTTCCTTTGCTCTCTCGAGGGTCCTTATACCTCCACCCACTTGCACAGGTATATTTATACTTTTTACTATTTTTCTTATTACATCTTTATTTTTCTGATCACCTGTGAAGGCACCGTCTAAATCTACTATATGAAGATATTTTGCACCTTTTTGCTCCCACTTTTTTGCAGCTATTACGGGATCATCATTGTATATGGTTTCCTGGTCCTTTTTCCCCTGATAAAGTCTTACACATCTACCTTGACGAATATCTACTGCTGGAAATATTATCACCCTATCATCTCCTTAATGTTTTTCAAAAGCTTTAAGCCAGTTTTCCCGCTCTTTTCGGGATGAAACTGCATACCAATTATATTATCCTTTCTGATCACAGCAGGCACCTTTACTCCATATTCTGTCCAAAAAACTACTTCATCTTCATCCTTGGGCTTTAGATAATAGGAATGTACAAAATATACGTACTCCCCATCCTTTATGCCCTTACCTATCATATCCTCTCTGTTCTTTATCAAACTGTTCCATCCCATATGGGGAACCTTTAAACCTTCGCCAAATCTGACTATATCGCCCTTTAGAAGGCCCAATCCCTTCCACTCACCATCTTCATGACTTTTTTCATATAATAGCTGCATTCCAAGACATATCCCAAAGAGCAGCTTTCCTTTTTGAACATTCTTCTCTATACAATCCACAAGCCCATGTTTATATAAATTGTCCATTGCATCCTTAAAGGCCCCTACTCCAGGTAGTATAATGGCCGAGCTTTCGTTTATCACACTTTCGTCAGCTGTTACTGTTACATCCAAGTCAAGCCCTGCAAAAGCTTTATATACATTCTTTATATTACCGACTCCATAATCTATTATAGCTATCATAGCTTTCCTCCTTACAGTACTCCTTTAGTAGACATTACCCCTTCTATATTCTCATCGATAGAAGTAGCCTCTTTAATAGCCCTTCCTAGTCCCTTAAATATAGATTCAATTATATGGTGGTTATTCTTTCCATAAAGCAAGTTGATATGAAGAGTTATTCCTCCGTTGTTAACCAGTGCAATAAAGAACTCCTCCGCTGTTTCCGTTTCAAAATCTCCTACGAATTCCCTTGTTAGATTTACATTGTACTTTAGAAAGCTTCTTCCGCTCATGTCCAGTGAAACCATGGAAAGGGATTCATCCATAGGAGTGAAAACAGTGGAATATCTTTTGATACCATTTTTATCTCCCAGGGCTTTCTTTATGGCCTGACCCAGCACTATTCCTAAATCTTCAACTGTGTGGTGATTATCTACTTCAAGGTCTCCCTTACATCTCACGTCCAGATTCAATTGTCCATGCTTAGCCATAAGTTCAAGCATATGATCTAAGAATTTGATTCCCGTATCAATAGATACGTTGCCACTTCCATCCAGGTCCAAGCTAACTTCGATTTCTGTTTCATTAGTTTTTCTAAATATTTCAGCTGATCGTTTCATTTTTACACTTCCTTTATTACCTTTAGTGCCTTTTTATTTTCTTCTCTTGTTCCAACAGTTAATCTAATACAGTTTTTCAAAATACCATCGCTGCCAAAATCCCTGACTTTAATTTTATTCTCTTTAAATCTCTCGATTAAATCTAAGTATTTATCGGTTTTTATTAGCAAAAAATTACTCTTGCTTGGAATTACTTTTATATCCTTAATTGAAGATAGTTCATTCATAAAAAATTCACGTTCTCTTTTTATTTCTTCTATATACTTATCTACAATACCCATATTTTGCAAGACTACTTCACCAATAGCTTGAGAAACAGTATTTAAATTATAGGGAGGTCTAACCTTGTTTAGTACATTTATAAAGTCACTGTTTGCCACACCGTATCCTACTCTCATTCCTGCCAGCCCAAAGGCCTTTGACAATGTCCTTAGGACTATAAGTCTATCGTATTTATCTATCTTATCTACAACGGTTTCTCCGCAAAATTCGTAATAGGCTTCATCTATAGCTACAATAGCATTGGTACTCTCTAAAACCCTGATTATATCGCTTTGCCCAATTAGAATGCCGGTAGGATTGTTGGGGTTACATAGAAATATTACTTTAGCATTATTTTCATTTGCTGCGTTAATTATATTTTCTATATTTATCTCAAAGTCCTCATTATCTTCTATTTCAATAACTCTACCCCCTGATATCTCAGCCGCTACTTTATACATGGAAAATGTAGGTGTATGGGTAACTACTACATCATCCTTATCCACAAAGGCATCTACAATCATCTTTATTATTTCATCGGATCCGTTTCCACATATTATATTTTCATCCTTCACTCCAATATATGTGGCTATAGCTTCTCTTAACATTAAGGCATCATTATCGGGATATCTGTTAAGATTTTCACTTACAAGCCTCGAAGTTATCAATTCTGTAAGCTCTTCCAGTACATTATAAGGGTTTTCATTAGCATCTAATTTCACATCATATGGTTCTCTTCCTACTTTATAAACTCCTAAATTTTGTACATTCTTTTTTATCAAATCCTTCATAATTAAAACCTCACCTTTATTGAATTTCCATGGGCAGTTAGTCCTTCAGCTTCTGTAAAAGTTATAACTTTATCCTTTATCTTTTCAAGGCTTTGTCTTTTGTAGTAAAGTAAGCTGGATTTCTTGATAAAGTCATAGGTACCCAGTGGAGAAGAAAATTTAGCTGTCCCTGATGTGGGTAGAGTATGATTTGGTCCTGCAAAGTAATCTCCCACAGGCTCAGGTGTATACTCTCCTAAAAATATTGCTCCTGCATTTTTAATCATTGGAAGTAATTCAAAAGGATTATCTACCATAATTTCAAGGTGTTCAGGTGCTATTTCATTTGAAATCTCTATGGCCTTTTCTATATCTTCAACTATAAATATATATCCGTAACTTGAGAGGGCCTTCTCTATAATCTCCTTCCTCTCAAGTCTTTCTGTCTGAACTTTAACTTCCTCAATCACCTTTTCTCCTAAAGTCCTTGAGGTAGTAACTAGTATAGAAGAAGCCATCTCGTCGTGCTCTGCCTGAGATAATAGATCAGCTGCTATATATTTTGGGTTTTTATTCTCATCGGCAATTATACATATTTCACTGGGCCCTGCGATCATATCAATATCCACCAATCCAAATACTGCCCTCTTAGCCCTAGCTACATATATGTTTCCCGGTCCAACTATTTTTTCTACCGGTTTTATTATCCTTGTTCCATAGGCTAATGCTGCCACAGATTGTGCTCCTCCAATCTTGTATATCTCATCTACTCCTGCTACTTTGGCCGCTGCTAATATATATGGATTTACCTTACCTTCCTTCCCTGGAGGAGTAACCATCGCTATGGACTTCACCCCTGCTACCTTGGCAGGTATGCTGTTCATTAGAACCGTAGATGGATATGCAGCCTTTCCACCTGGTACGTAAATTCCAACTCTAGATAAAGGATTTATCAACTGACCCAAGATGATTCCATTTTTTTCGTTAGTCATCCATGAATTTTGCAGCTGCTTTTCGTGATAGGAGGCTATATTATCCCTGGCTTCCCGTAAAATATCCAAAAACTCACTTCCAACTATTTCAAGGGCTTCATCTATTTCATCTCCAGTTACCTTCAACCCTGTAAGCTTTACTCCATCAAATTTTTCAGTATATCTATACAGAGCTTCGTCACCATCTCTTTTTACACCTTCTATTATTTCCATAACAGTTTTATCAATATCTGCAAAGTTATCTTCACCTCTGTTTAATATCTCATCTAAAACCTCTTTGTAATCGTCCCCTTTTATTTCTATTATCCTCATTATTTGTCTCTCCTTTATACGATGCTTTCTAAACCTTCAATTATCCTCTCTATATTCTGACTCTTAGTTTTAAGGCTTACCTTGTTCACTATAAGTCTAGCACTTATATCATACATTTCCTCTAAAACCACCAAGCCATTCTCCTTTAGAGTTCTTCCGGTCTCAACTATATCTACAATTACATCAGAAAGACCTAAAATTGGAGCCAGCTCAACAGAACCACCTAGCTTAATTACCTCCGATAGTATTCCCTTTTTATTGAAGTAATTTTTAGCCGTATTGGGGTATTTAGTTCCCACAATCAGCTTTTTATTGGTATTAAATTCATATTCATTAAAACCGGCTACACACATCTTGCACTTGCCCATGTTTAAGTTTAATATTTCATAGACATCTGCTTTATTTTCCATAAGTATATCTTTTCCTACTACACCCATGTCTACTGCTCCTTTTTCAACATAGACAGGAACATCCGCCGATTTCACAAATACTAGCTTTATTTTTTCCGAATCATCTACAAAGATGAGTTTTCTGCTCTTTGGGGAATAATCTTTAAATTTTATTCCAATACTTTCAAGCATTTTTACTGCATCTTCTGCCAGCCTTCCCTTTGCAAGAGCTATCTTTACTGATTCCACTACAACTCCCCCTAATGAATAGAAACTAAAATTTCTTTATTGTCTAAAACCTTGTAAAATTGTTTTATATTATATCTGTTAATCTGATTTTTTAAAACATTTGTTGATTTTACATTCTCTCCATTGACTTCTATTATTTCTTTTATATTTCTAAAGGTTGAATTTTTTATATAAAAGGAGGCATCGCCATTGTAGGAATCAGATTCTACAATAAATCCTCTCTCTCTTAAATCTTGGCAAATTTTTATAGCCTTTTCTCTAGCATTTTCTCTATAAAGCACAAGATAATCAGTATAACAGTCTATTTCTTTTTTTACATCATACATACTCATCACCTCAATTAATTTATCTATATTAAGACCAAACCCACAGGCCGGCTTCTGGGCACCAAACTGTTTCGTCAAATCGTCATACCTTCCTCCACTTAAAACTACCTCACCAAAGTTATTTACATATCCTTTAAATATCACTCCTGTATAATAATTCATCTCTTCTGTAAACCCTAAATCAAATATGATGTACTTGCCGTATCCGTAATCCTTCAGTATATTGTATACATGTTCAAGATTATCCAAGGCTTTTCCCATCTCATCGTTTATAACCAGACTTCTTGCCTTCATAAGTACCTTTTCAGGCTTTCCATAGAGTTTTGGAACCTTGTTAAAAATATCTTGAAGTCTTGGAGAAATATCTGCTTTAGCTAAAAATTCCTTTAAATCTCCATAGTTTTTATTTTCAATAAGGTTATGGAGTTTTATCTTTTCAAATTTATTAAGTTTCGTTTCTTCAATAAGACTGTTTAAAAACTTTATCTGTCCTAGGTCTATATGAAAATCTTGAAATCCACACTCCAGAAGACTTTTTATCCCTACTGCAATTACTTCGGCGTCACAATCGGGCTTATCATTTCCCAAATGTTCAATTCCCGCTTGAATAAATTCTCTTTTATCTCCCTGCTGAGTATTGTTCAACCTAAAAATATTTGTAACATAGGAAAATTTAAGATAATCCTTACAAGACTTATAATTTGTTGCAGCCATTCTTGCAACTGGAATAGTTGCATCGGGTCTTAAAACCAGTATTCTACCGTTATTATCTATAAGCTTAAACATCTTATCCTTAGATAGTGTTCCCTCTATTCCTGAGTAAAGATCATAATATTCAAAGCTGGGAGTTACTATCTGCCTATAACCGAAACTTTTAAATATCTTTTTAATGCAGTTTATTATTTCTTCCTTGAATTCATATTCTTCACTGTGTAAATCTTCTACTCCCTCTGGAAAAAGATCCTTATAAAAAACCATACAGTCACCACCGTTTTTTTCTTTATTGCTTTATCGCGATAAAGCAATAAATTATTTTGTGTTTATTTTATTATTTTTATCTTTATAAGTCAATAGATTTTATTATATTTTTTTAAGAAAGCGTTTTCAATTGAAAATTGATCTTTAATAAATAATAATTACTGGTAAACTATATATATAAGGTTGCAAGTCACAGAATATAGGAGATAGGAAATAGGAGTGATTTCTATGTATGATTACCATGTGCACAGTAGTTTTTCTTCCGATTGTGATGCAGATATGAAAGATATGATTAAAAAAGCCATAGACATGAAGCTTAAGGAAATATGCTTTACGGATCATATAGACTACGACTACTGCGATCCTTCAATCAGTTTTGATTTTGATCTCAACGAATATACTGAGTATTTGAATGAAATGAGAAAAATGTACGGAGAAAAAATCAAGATACTCAAAGGAGTTGAGATGGGTATCCAACCTCATATAATAGAGAGGTGCAAAAACTTTATAAATAACGGTGATTTTGATTTTGTTATCGCCTCTCTTCATACCTGTGAGAAAAAGGACCTCTATACCGGTGATTTCTTTGTAGGTAAAACACCTAAAGAGGCCTATCAAAAATATTTGGAAGAACTATTATACTGCGTTAAGCATTTTGATACTTTTAACGTAGTTGGACATTTAAATATTCTAATAAGATATAACGATGAGGTAGCCAAAGAAAAAATTGAAGATTATTTTGATATACTTGAGGAAATTTTAAAGACCTTGATTAATAAAAATAAAGGATTTGAAATAAATACATCGGGTTTTAGATATAGCCTAAATGATCTAATGCCTACATATAGCGTTTTAAAGTTTTATAAAGAACTTGGAGGTCAAATTCTGACCCTCGGTTCCGACTCCCATATCCCGAATACATTATGTCAAAGGTTTGATTATGTCTATGATGTACTAAAAGATATTGGATTTAAATATATAACTACCTTTGAGAAAATGGAACCCAAATTTATAAAAATATAGAAAATGTTCAATGATCCTAAAAAACCAAGCGATAGAAGAAATTACATGGGGCATTAAAAATCAGCATATCTGATTTTTAATGCCCCTAAAGAATGACTTTCATATGCTACGAACTACTAACTACAAGCCATCAAAGTGACGTAGGCACTTTGGTTCTATTACCATCTTCTATAATGAATATGAATATCTCCTCTTTGTATTCTTTTAGATAAATATTTTTTAACAACTCCTTTAAAAACTTCTCTAGTTCCAGGAATAACTAAACTAAATCCTATAGCATCAGTTATAATTCCAGGTGTCAATAGTAAAGCTCCTCCTATTAAAACACAAAGACCGTTTATAAGCTGATCTCCCGGCATTTTACCCTCATTTATTTCACTTCTGATTTTAAAAAGAATTAATCTGCCCTGACTTTTAGCTAAAAATGCTCCTAATATTCCTGTAAATAAAACAATGCTTATAGTTACCCAAACATTAGTTATCTTAGCCAACTTAAGCAACAGAAACAACTCCACTATAGGAGTTATTGTAAAAAGTAGAATCAATCTAAATAACATATCTTTTTCTCCTCAATATAGACGTTGTTATATTTCTATTTTATATTATTATTTTTTATTTTTAAACATTTTATTAAATTTTTCATTATGCATTATTAAAAACTATCTCGATCAGTGGGTTAGTAGGCTGAATTAATCTTCAGTCTTATAACTTTTCCACCCTTCACCTCTACATGGAAGGGATAAAGATTCTGAGATAAATCATAGCTGTAGATCCCATTTTTTATGAAGGATGGTTCTCCATAAAGATCTTTCAATTTATCCTCACTATCTCCAACTTTTAGTCCCCTGGGTGTGATGTATTTAGGACTTGTTACTGATATTTCAAATGCTTTCATATCTTTAAACAATATTTCAGTACCGTCATTATAAATCAACTTTTCTTCATATGGCTCCGGATCCTTTATGGTTTCAGAAGATTTTTTCCCTATCATATTTTGAATTTTTTCCTTTGTCCATTTTAGGCTTAAATTCCCTAGCTGCAAGTCATAGTAAGTTAATTCATTTTTGTTAAAGTCTTCACTTAGAACCAATTTTGTCCTAATATCTATTCTGAAGTTATTTATTTGTTTATATAAATCCTTCCTCATCTCAAGCAGTATTACCCGATTTAATCTATCATCCTCTGATTTTGGAAACACTTCTTTTTCTATTTCAACTTCCCAATGGTCATTCTCTTTGTCAACATTCTTTATGTAATAATATATATTTTTAGAAGCCTCCCCCGGGTAAATTGCTATAATAGCATAGTCATTAAAAAATTTTTCTGTATAGCTTAAGTTTTGATCCTTTTTTTCGTTAATGAGTTCATATTTTTTGATTACATTATCCAGGTTTTGTTTGTTTTTTATAACTTGAAAATATGTATAACCTTTATTTTCATATTCTTTTTGTTTTTCCAAAAGCTCTTTATCCCTTTTTCCTACTGTATAAATAGCCCTTATGTCCGCTCTGGTAGCATTGTCAATTTGTTTAGTTACCTCATTATCTTGATCGTTATTATCTTTTTCTCTCTTTATATTTGCTTCAGACTGACATCCTACAAAAGTTAATACAAACAACACAATAACTAGCAGGAATAAAATGCTTCTGTTCATAAGTGTTTCCTCCCCCCATTTTACATACCCCTATTATAGACACATTTTCAAGTGAAAAAGTTTCAAGTTTTTAAGATTTTCTTGCTGAAAAAAAAGCAGCAAGGCTGCTTTCTATCTTCCTGTGAGAATTTTTATCAATCTTTCGTAGTCCATTCCCTTTTTTACTTTGAAGGTTCCAAAAACAAAATCCCTTCCAGCTTTTTTACTCACAACTACCTCAGTAAATTTTTCCTTATCATCAATAATTCCCAATTTGAATAGTCTACTGATTATATCTTCACTTTTTTCCCCTTTATGTATTTTGAATTCTATATACTCTTCTGATTGTTTACCTGATTCAAGAGTCTTTTGTGCCCCATCTCCATTATCTTCTTCTATGACTTCTTCATTGAGTTTAGTTTCTGTGACTATCTTTGTATCTTTTTCCTGAGTTTTCTCTAGCTCCTGTTTGGTATTCTCTTCTGTATTAGTCTTTTCATCAGCCTTTTTTTCTTTATCTAATTCTATAACTTCCTTTAATTCGACCATCCCTAGTTCTCTAGCCCTTTGCTTGATTTCTTCATCGGTATATTCTACATATTTTATAGTAGGATTCATCATATTTATTAAACTTGCAACAGTAAGTACTACCCCAAATACAAGAAGTATTATATACAAAATTTTTCTCCTTGAACTATCCATAATATATCACCTAGTTTATTATTTATAGAGTTATTACTTTTTAACGATACAAATAAATTATATCATATATTGGCTGTACTTAGGTTGAAATTTTGCTTTAGTTGTATATATCTGAAAACTCAACATTTATTCTTTCCACATGGCCGTCAAAACAATAATCATTGCCAGAAGTACCGACAAACTGCTTGTCTAGTATTTTAACAGGTAGTTCAATAAAAAATTCCGTTTCGACCTCGTATTGGCTTTTTACGCTGATTTTACCCCCATGCATTTCTACAAGAGATTTTACCAGTGATAATCCAATACCACTTCCTTCTCTATATTTTGTAGTTGATGATTCTATACGTTCAAAACGGTTAAATATTGTTTGTAGTTTATCTTTCGGGATACCTTTACCGGTATCTTTAACAGAAATAATGATCTTTTTTATCCTGTCATAAATATTTACAAAGATACTTCCTCCGTCATCAGTGTATTTTATAGCGTTTGAAAGCAAGTTTAGCATTATTCTTTCTATTTTATCAGGATCAAAGGCCATTATCCTTTCTTCTATTTCTGTATCAAACACAATATTTATTCCTTTTTCCTTAGCGAATTCTGCTACGGATAGGGTTATTCCTTCAATAACATTTACAATATCATAATTTCCCGGATTTATTTTGTAAAATCCCAAATCTATCTTATTTATATCTATTACATTATTTATTAGCCTAAGTAGTCTATAGCAATTTTGCCTCATTACGTTAATATATTTTGCAATTTTTTCACCTTCAAGTTCATCAATATATTTTTCCTTATAGTTATTTAAAATTTGTACAACTCCAAGAATTACATTCAGTGGTGTTTTAAGTTCATGGGATACATTAGAAAAAAGCTCAGTTTTCACCCTCTCGTTTTCTATTGTTTTATGAAAGAGCTCTTTATTTTCTTCCATCATTTTTCTTAAATATTCTTCTACTTTTTTACGTTCACTGATATCTCTTGCAAAGCTTACTATTGCATGCCTGTCGCCGATATTCAATATATTAGATGATACTTCAACATCTATCTCTTCACCGCCAGATGATACAAATTTGCTTTCTTCAAGAGGAACACTTCTTTTTTCATTTAAAACCGTATGAATACGTTTTTGTGCCTTTCCATAGTAATTGGGGTGAATAAAAGTAATAATTGATTTCCCCAGTACATCCTCTTCTTTTAATAATCCTAGGAGTCGAATTCCCGCTTCATTGGCAAATATTATCTTATGATTATCATGCACATAAATAGCATACGGCGAGTGTTCAATGAAACTACTATACCAATCTTCACTTTCTAACAAAATATTTTTTATCTTATCTTTTACCCCATCCTTATTTTTTTGTTTTAGGTCCGTAATTTTCAGTATGGCATTATAGGTAAGCAAGTAGATAATAATAGATGACAGTATAACATATGCACTTTCTTTAATTATATAATAACTGATTCTAACCGTCATATCTTTGAAAATAAACTTCATAAATATATTGGAAGTTACGACCCAAATTTCAGAAATCAATAAATAAATCCCCAGGATTTTTAATGCATATTTTTTTTCTTTAGTTAAATGATATATATTATCAAAAAAAGTTTTATTAAATTTTTTAAAAGTTGATTTTTTGTCTTTCTCAGGATTATTACATTTGTTTTTTTCACAATTCATAGACATTCTCCTCATCATTTATGTTATTAAAATTACATTTTATGTCAAAATGATGCTATGAATATTTTTGGTTTTACTAATACATATAACTAATCACTTACACCATTTAGAATTATATGATAAATATTAATTTCACGAAGCCTATACTTCCCTCTTTTATTATAATTCTACACTCACCCTTGTTTAACCTTTGTCGACTTTTGTTTTTTTGTAGAATCTTGAAAGAATTAAATTTTTATGTTGTTATAAATAAAAAACCTCTTCCTCTAGGAAGAGATTTAAAGTTCTTATTTTAATGACCTGTTAATGTCTGGTCTATTGTATCCCAAATATCGTCGGTTTCAAAGCCCCTTCTCCATGTAGCCACACCAGCTAGCCCATATTTGTTAACAAGTTGAGCCTTTAATCTAATAGATTTTGAATCTTCAACCCAAATTTTATGAAGTTTATTATCTTCTATATATACAACATAATATTGTCCAGATTTTTCATCCCATAATTTTGTTATATTCTTCTTCTTAAGTATTTCATTGACAGTTTCCATAGTGATAGCCTTAGATCTTACATCCATCTTGTTAACTTCTTTGGTTGAAGGAGTCTCTATCCACACTCTGGTGTAAAAAGGTATACCCAACAGCAGTTTCTCTGCAGGCACTTCCTCCAGCACCCCTTTTATACCCCTTTCTACCCAATCTAATGAAGCCACGGACCCGCTGACAGGACTGGAAGCCCAGTGTTCATCATAGGTCATAACGGCCATATAGTCTACCACTTCTCCAAGTGCCTTTCTATCGTAAAAAAGTGACCAATTTTCACTGCCACCTTTCACAGTTACATCCATGGAAACTACTAATCCATTTTCATGAAAAACAGGTGTCAATTCCCTTACAAACTGTACAAGTTTTTCTTTATCCTTAAGATAAACATTTTCGAAGTCTATATTTACTCCATCCATATCATTTTCTTTTATCATTCTTAATAAATCTTCTATTACTTTTTCCCTAGCTAAAGAATTATTTAAAAATTCATGAGTAAGATCAGGGTCAAAGGAATTTGAAAATAATACCCAGATTTTATAGCCTCTATTTCTGGCCCACTCTATATATTCCTCACTTATATTATTTTTTAATTCACCTGAAGAGTTCTTAAGGCTTATCCAAGTCGGTGAAACTATGTTTACCCCTGACATCTTTCCTATCTCATCTGTATCAGGATTTTTAGAATATACATGTTCCCACGTTAAAAATACTTTTCCTTTTTCAGGCTTCCATATAGGGAGGTTTATTATTTTTTCTTTTCCTACAATTTCTTTGCTATTTTTAACTTCATTAATTTTTATATATCCTTTAATTCCCTTATCAGTTAAAATCTCAATCCATTTTGTTCCCTTCTTAATAATATATACCTTTTCCCCATCCATTAGCGTATCTTTGTTTTTAGCCCAAAGGCTTTTCTCATGCTTAACCTTTATATTATCTCTTACAGCCTCTGCAACGATTTGAATTCTATACAAATTCCTAATCATAACTGTATTACTTTCTTCTATAAACTTACTTTCTATATGAATGAATTTTTCTATTTCATTAATTGGTATCATGGGCTTCTCATCAACAAAAATCATTTGTTTTATATTTTTTTCAGCATTATTAATTTTTACCTTACTATCCTTACCATAAAATCTAATAACTTTATCATCAGTCGTGATTATAGCTACTTTATCATCGGAATCATAGTCAAGATTTATATTAAGATCTTTTTTTAAAATATCAGGCGAAAGGTATATCAAGTTTTTTTCTGAGACTTTGATTTTTTCTTCTCCGTAATACTCTTTAATAAAGTTTGAACCATATATAACTAATTTTGTTTCTCTATTAGTGGTAAAGGCAGGTTCGAATATATAATTATGATTGTAGTATAATATGACATATAATGCCGTTATAATTAATAGTACTACTAAATACTTTTTCAATAGGGTTCCCCTTTCTAACAGTGATGGATTATTATCCAAGCTTTAACTTGTTTTAATGCTAAAAAGCATCGCCAACTTATTATACAAAGCTACTTTTATTGTAATATTAAGTTATTTGGTTTAGCAAGGTTTAATATTTTCCACTGTTATATTTTACTAAAATAAAAATCCTTTTATATTTAAAGGATTTTCTATTTATTCCATAAGCTCTATCCCAATGGCTTTGTAAAACTCATAATCTATATTGTGAGTCAGTCTTAATCCTTTATCCTTTCTGAATTTAATCACATAGGCCTTCATTCCATCTCCATATATTCCATCGATCCATAGGGGATAATATCCCTGTATCTTCATTCTTTTTTGTACTTCAAAAACATCAGCTCCCCTGTCCCCTGGTTTTAGTATTCTTAATCCATTACCAAAGGGTCCAAAGGGTCCTCCCCAAATAGTTACCGGCGTACCTACTTTAACTATCTTGTAAAGTTCTTCCACATCTTTATTCCTCATTCTTATACACCCATGGGATGAAGCCCACCCGATGGAGTGAGGTTTATTAGTGCCGTGAATACCATACTTCCCCCATCTAACATTCAATTCCATCCACCTTGTACCGAAGCCTTCTCCCCATTTTGCCTTGTTTATTATTTTAAAGCTGCCTATAGGCGACGGTGTACTTGGTTTTCCACTAGCTATTGTATATTTTTTTATAAATTTATTATTATCTAAATCAATCAATTCAAGGGTCTTTCTATTTATATCTACAAAAATAGCTAAATTATTGTAGTTGGAATTTTCCTTCATTTGCTTTTCTTCCCACTGATTATATTCTCTATCTAACATAAAACCTGATAAAGAATTGGTTACTAATCCCATGTTACTAAAAAAAAGTTTTGCCACAATCATTAAAATACTCAAACATATTATGCATATTAATACCCATAGAAATGAATTTTTCAACCCGATCCCTCCCCACATATAAATTTATATGCTAGGAAGACGCGTTCATATTACAAGGGACAATCTTCAAATGGAAAACTTTTGATTTGAAATAATTATTTCTATCATTTACAAATATACTTAAAATTTAGAAACAAATTAATAATGTGGAGATAGGTTATTAAAGTAGAAAAGAAGCATAAGATTACCCATCGGACAAATCTATGCTTCTTCTTGCACTGGTTTTTACAGAGAGTTTAATCTAATATGGTGGAGATGATGGGACTTGAACCCACGACCCCCTGAATGCCATTCAGGTACTCTCCCAACTGAGCTACATCCCCATGCACATATAATATTTTAAACTATATTTTTAAATTTTACAATATTTTTTTCTAATTTTCTCTTTATCTATTAAAAAATATTGCTGCAATTGTCACATATTTACTTAAATTGTATACTTTATTATATAATAATGCCTTCTAGATTGATATATTTAAATTTATATTTTAAACTAGGAATGAAATAAGAAAAATGGCAAGTATTAATAATAGTAAGAAGAAGCCATAGATTCACGGATAAATTCCAATAAAGTTTAGATGGAGTATTTGCTCCATCTAAACTAAGTTTCATTTTATTTACCTATTTTTTATCTCAATATCACTCCATACTCTTTCATCCAAATATTAAGCTGTATCAAAAAAGCGATAAGTTGTGGGCCAGTCATCAACTGTCCGAACCATGGCTTTTTGAAAGTTTCTCCTCCGGTTTTTACTATTTCGCTAACTTTATTTTTATCAATAAGCTGTAGAATAGGAGAAGTTTTATCCTGTAAAATTTCCATCATCCAGCTTTGTACTCCTTTAGTATACTGTGGATGATGGGTTTTAGGATATGGACTTTTCTTTCTATATATCACATCATCGGGTAGTATGCCCTTAAGGGCTCTTCTCAAAAGTCCTTTTTCTCTTTCATCGCACAACTTCATTTTTCTTGGAATATTGTATGCATACTCCACTAGTCTGTAATCTGCATAGGGAACTCTTACTTCTAAACTATTATACATACTCATTCTGTCTTTCCTGTTTAGCAAGGTTATCATAAACCATTTTATGTTGATGTAAAATAACTCTCGCATCCTTTCATCTTCAAAGGATTCTCCCTTAAGTTTTGGAACCTTAGCAATAGTTTCATCATATCTATATTTTACATATTCTTCTAGTGGCAATGTTTTTAAATTTTTGTTCAAAATACTTTTTCGCTCATTGATAGATTTTGACCATGGAAAGGTATTTGCATTTATATCCTCATTCCTTGTATACCATGGATAGCCACCAAATATTTCATCGGCACACTCACCCGAAAGAGCTACGGTTGCCTTTTTTCTAACTTCTTTACAAAAAAGATAAAGGGAAGAATCTATATCTGCCATACCAGGCAAATCCCTTGCTAAAACTGCTTCTTTAAGTGAATTAACCAGCTGTAGATTATTTAATACAATATTGTTATGATTGCTTCCTATATAATCTACCACTTTAGGAATCCAGTATGAATCAGAATTGGGCTGAAATTCATTTGCTTTAAAATATTTTTCATTATCTTCATAATCTATAGAAAAAGTATCTAATTTGCCTCTACCATCTTTTTCAAATTTATTTTTTACTATAGCTGATATAGCACTTGAATCAAGTCCTCCAGATAAAAATGTACACACAGGCACATCTGACACCAACTGTCTTTCTACGGCGTCAAGGATTAAATCTCTTAAGTGTTCTACTGTTGTATCTAAATCTTCTAAATGGGGTTTTGCCTCTAAGTCCCAATACTGATTCTTTTTTATCCCTTCCGGATCAATAATTAGATAATGTGCAGGTGGAACTTCCTTAATATCTTTAAACACTCCGCTTCCAAGGGATCTAGCAGGACCTAGTCCAAATATTTCCATAAGTCCTGTCCTATCTATAACAGGTTCTACTTCAGGGTGTTTTAGTATTGCTTTAATCTCTGAGGCAAATATCAGAGAATCATTTTTATATACATAAAATAGAGGTTTTACTCCCAGATGATCTCTTGCCATAAAAAGTCTTTTATTCTTTTCATCCCATATACCGAATGCGAATATTCCATTGATATTTTTCAAACAATCAGTACCCCATTCTATATAAGAAGTCAGCAGAACCTCTGTATCAGAATATGATTTAAATGAATATCCCTTTGCCAGAAGCTTTTCCCTTACCTCTTCAGTATTATAAAGTTCACCATTATATATTATGGTATATTCTCTATCTCCTATTCTTTTTGTCATTGGCTGCCTACCGCCCTCAGGATCTACTATGGTAAGTCTTCGATGTCCTAGCAGTACATTTTGCGATAAATAAAATCCAAAGCAGTCAGGCCCTCTCTTCTTTAAAGTATCAGTCATATCTGTAATAACTTGTTTTTTTTCAATGATATTACTCTTATAATTAATCCATCCTGCTATTCCACACATTCTACCCACTCCTTGATATAGATTTTCTATACCAGTTAATAATTTATATTATGATCATATAGCCTATTATGTTCTTCATATTTTCTATCTTAGTTTGTTAAAAATCTGTTAATATACTTTTAACTCCATTGGTCGATTTGTTTTAAAGTTATATATAGTTCGTTATGCCTATTTTTAATATAAGCGCCTCTAACTATATAGGCTGTAAAAGATGTGGTACTTTAATTTTATCAATTTATCACAAATACTGTCCCAAATGTGAAAAAACAGTTTTAAGAGAACTTAATTAAGCTAAAAATTATTTTGCAAACAAAGATATGGCTAAAATGCACTATGTAACCTATGTAAAATAGGTTTATCGTTCATTTTAGGTTTAAATAGTAATGCTTACTTTCCTCCCACAATTTGTACATTTACTTGATTTAATATTTTGTGCTACTACTTTAGTTTCTCTGTTAATCAATAGGGCACTACACTGGGGACAGTATGTATTTCTATCTATCCCTACGACATTTCCTATGTACACGTAATTTAAATAATTTTGCGCTATATCCTTCAATTTTTTTATTTTCTCTATAGAAGTGGGGGGAATGTTCATTTTATATGCAGGATAGTACCTTGTTAAATGCAAAGGTATATCCCTATCGATAGATGCTATCCACCGAGATAAAGCATCTATTTCTTTTTCTGACGTGTTTAAATTATCTATTAGTAATGTAGTTACCTCTACATGACAATACTTGACCGCTCTTTTAATAGTTTTTAAAACTGGTCTAACAGCTCCTTTACATATGTCTTTATAAAATTCATCTGAAAATGCTTTTAAATCTATGTTCATGGCATCAATGAAAGGAAGAAGTTCTTTTAGAGATTCCTCATTGATATACCCATTAGTTACCATTACATTCTTTTTACCCTTCTTCTTAACCATCTGTGCTGAGTCCTTTACGAATTCATACCACATAAATGGTTCATTATAAGTGTAGGCTATACCTATATTGTTTTCCTCCCTGCAAGCAATATCTGCAATCTTTTCCGACTCTGTATAAGTACCATTTGGCTCCCCATGGGCTATCGTATAATTTTGACAGAAATCACATTTTAAATTACATCCGTAACTTCCTATAGAAAGGATATCTTGCCCCGGATAAAAGTGATAGAGTGGCTTTTTTTCTATAGGGTCTATATTAAAGGCGGCAACTTTACCATAATTTAATGCAAATAAACTTCCGTCAATATTTTTTCTTACTCTACAGATGCCCGTTTGGTTTGGAGAAATTATACAGTAGTGGGGACAAACTTCACATTTGACCTTATTATCTTTCAATTTTTGATAAAAATAGACTTCTTTTAAATTTTGATATAGACACATCTTACACCTCCTACTTTATCCCACTTAATCCACAAGTTCTATTGATATGTGGATAAATTTTATTGACAAATTGTTTACATTAAATTTCCCATAAGTAGTGAATCATAAATGCTTGTCCACATATCCATATTAATAAATTAATATACTTATGGATAAACATGTGGATAACTTTAAGTGCAGCAACCTATGGTATTTGCTACTTTCGACCTATTCCCTAAAGATTTTATCAACATTTTATCCACAAGTCATTTATTTATGTCTCTCAACTTCAAATCTTTCTATATTGTATCCTTCATTTGGGCTTATCCCTGCCTTCCTTAAGGCTATTCTTATCTGTTCCTCTACCGAATTCACTCCCTCTATGTTTGGAAGAAGTAAGCCCCTTCTCATTCCGCTACTTACTATAACACCATATTTTTTCTCATCCAACTCATCTATAGATTCAACAGGCTCTGGATCCTTCAAAATATCCACTGAATATACAAGAGCATCAAGCTCGTCTTCCTCTACAGGATAGAATCTTGGATCTTCAGTACCTGCCTTTATGGCATTTTCGATAATTTCTTCAGCAATGCTTCCCGTAGTAGGTGCGATCGTCCCTATACATCCTCTTAGTTTGCCATCCTTCTTTATAGATACAAAGGTACCGGCTTTTTGATTCAACATCTCTTCAGACACATTGTTATCTATTGGGAGTTTACTGTGATTTTTAACATAATGCTCAAGACTTTTCCTTGCAAGAGCTATATAATTATCCTCATTTGTTCTGATTTTTCTAATTCTGTTTTTCCGATTATTATATAACTTGTCTAAAATCTCCTTATCTCTATTTCTCTTTCCTATCTCCAGCTTTACCACTCCATAGCCTACTCCAAAGGGTCCTTCATAGGATAAGAGCTCTGAATATATATCGTATCCGTCTAATGATCCCATCATAATATCTATGGAACGCAAGCCACATTCTCCAGCTTCTTCACACAATTCCTTATCTATGCCAATTATTTCCTCAGGCTTATAGCTTGTTAATAGATCCATGATTAATTTATCAAATTTTCCCCCCGCCGGATTATACCCATAGGGTCCGTCCTCTGTGAGTTTATGGGATAAATCGCCACTTGCTATTACTACCACATCTTCCTGTTCTCCTTCTACAACTTCTTGTATTACTTTACCAAAGGCATATAGGTCCTCATAGGAAAGAAGTCCGTAGGTTATGTGGACCAATCTATAATGTATATACTCCTTATCTATAAAATATAATGGAACAATAGCTCCATGGTCCAGTTTTGTTGACAAATTGTACTCCTTAGCCAATTCCTCATTTATCTTAGCGCATGGAATACCTTTTTGCCCTGCATAAGCAATAATTTTATTAACCAGTTTAAGATTATTGTCTTTAACAATTTTTACTTCCCATGCTCCAAACTGGGACATGTCTCCCTTAAGTTCATCTTTAATTGATATGGCAATGCCATCGCTGAACAATGGGCCATGGGGAGTAATAAGTATGATAGTTTTTGGTTTTTTACTCTTGATATCTCTTGCTACTGCCTTCATAGCTTCTGAAGTTTTATTTATCTTCCTTTCTTGTCCTTTTCCAATTTCCTTCAATAGAATTGGAGGGTGGGGCATTAAATATCCAGCCAATATTTTCCCCATAGTTATATTATCCCCTTTCCATAAAATATAAAGCAATAAAGCTTAACCTAATCTATAATGTTATCATAGATTAAGTTTTAAAAGCTCACTATACATTTATCCTATGAAAATATCTAAGTATTCCTACATATATACTCCAAGCAATTTTTTCCTGATATTCAGGATCTTGCAGCCATAATTCTTCTTTGGGATTTGATAAAAAACCACATTCTACAATCACCGTAGGGACTTCTATATCCTGAAGTATATATACATCATTTTTAGCCTTTGCCTTTCTAGTATTTCCATTATCTAATACCCTTATTAGCTCTTCTTGAATCAGTTCAGCAAGTAATTTGCTGTTTTCTGAGTTGCTGGGATAAAAAGTCTGAGCTCCGTAATATTGAGACTGAGGAAAGCTGTTCAGATGTATGCTTAAAACTAAGTCTGCATTACTTTCATCAAAAAGTTTCTTTCTGTTTCTCAAGTCTTCATTTTTCTTCTTTCTTATACTGCCATCTTCAGTATACAGACCTACATCCTTATCCCTAGTCATTAATACTAAACTTCCACTTTCTTCTAAAAATTCCTTCACCCTTAATGCAATTTCTAGATTTACTTTATCCTCGTGGACGCCTGTATTTATTCCAACTGCTCCTCCATCAACGCCACCGTGGCCCGGGTCAATAATTATTACTTTTCTCAATGTTGGCAGGGATGAAGCCTTTACTATTTCGTTATAGCTACCCAGTAAAACTAAGGCTATACATATTATTAACAATATAATTAGGCCCCATATTATCCACTTCTTTTTTAGTATTATTATTATCACTTTTTCTCCCTCCCCGACTTCATATATATAAATATGTAAAAAAATCCTTTTTTAACACTTAAACTGCCTTAAATTGAATGTAAACATTCTGCAAAATTTTTCTCACCTGATTATGATACTCCCAATTCTGAAAGCGAAAGATAAAAATTCCTACTAAATTATTCAATTTTCATATTGAAAAGCTAGCTCATATGTTATAAAATATTTGTAGAGTATGTATACATATTTTTTCCATATATTCAATTATATATAAATTTCGACAAAAACCTCTTGTTTCACAAGGGCCTTTTTGAGTTTTTTGTCATTTTTTGAAGGGAGATTGAAAAGCATGTCGAAAGAAATAATTAAAATGAAAATGGACGAGCTTCATGGCGAATTAGAAAAATTAATACAAAAAAAGAATTTTGATTTATTAGATTCATCTGTAATTATTTATAGTAAACGTTTAGACAAGTTGATTGTTGAGTTTATGAAACGTTCTAAATAATTTGCAAAACAAAAGACATCGCATATGCGATGTCTTTTGTTTTGGTTGGATGTATGAAATATTTATCTTTTTGAGAATTGTGGAGCTCTTCTTGCTTTTTTGAGACCGTATTTCTTTCTTTCTTTCATTCTTGGGTCTCTAGTTAAGTATCCAGCTTTCTTAAGGGTAGATCTGAATTCTCCGTCAGCTTTAAGTAATGCTCTTGCTATACCATGTCTTAAAGCTCCTGCCTGTCCTGTAAATCCTCCACCTTCAACCTTAGCAATAACGTCAAACTTTCCTTCGGTTTCAGTTATTTCTAAAGGAGCCTTTACTTCTTTTTTTAATGTTTCATAATTAAAATACTCATCTATATCTCTACCATTAATTACTACCTTTCCGTTCCCAGGTACTAATCTAACTCTGGCTATAGAGGTTTTTCTTCTGCCAGTTCCATAATATTGTACTTTAGCCATTTATCTCCCTCCTTTGACATTTACTATATATCAAGAACTTCTGGTTGTTGTGCTTGATGATTATGCTCTGATCCTCTGTATACTCTTAATTTTTTAATCATCTTTCTTCCTAACTTATTTTTAGGAAGCATTCCTTTAACAGCATGGAAAATAACCTTTTCAGGTTTAGTGTTTAACATATCTCTATACGTTCTTTCTTTTAATCCACCTGGATAACCAGTATGCCATCTATACATCTTTTGATCTAATTTTCTACCAGTCAGCTTTACCTTATCAGCATTTAAAATTATTACAAAATCACCTGTATCAACATGTGGAGTAAATGTTGGCTTATGTTTCCCTCTTAATATAGTAGCAACTTGAGAAGCAAGTCTACCTAAAGTTTTTCCCTCTGCGTCAACTACGTACCATTTTCTTTCTACCTCATGGTGTTTCGCTACGTATGATTTCATCTTTTTCCCTCCTATCCTGCAATTTCAATTGTTAATTTCCAGTTAGTAGTTTCATCTATTTATCTTAAAATCCGGGGCTAGTGGATTTTATAGACACATTTAAACCATATTATATTTTAATACATGGACCCGTGTGTGTCAAGGAGTTTTTAACATTATTTCAATAATAAACTTCAGCCAGATACAATCCTTCTGCAGGAGCAGTATGGCCTGCTTTGTTTCTATCCTTTAATCTAATTATATCTTCTAAGTCTTCCATATTTATCTTGCCGAAATTTACATCTAATAGGGTCCCCGTAATTATTCTCACCATGTTATATAAAAATCCATTTCCTTTATAATCAATAACAATAAAATCATCTCTTTTATATACATTTATACTGTAAATAGTTCGTACTGTAGTTTTAATGCTGCTCCCTTTGGTCATAAAGGCTTTAAAATCATGCTCTCCTAAAAAGTATTTACTAGCTTCCTTTATTTTATTAATATCTATTTCTCTATTTACAAAGTATGAATAATTTCTATATAAAGGATTTCTTACCTTTGCATTATATATTTTATATATATATCTTTTACCCTTAGAAGAGTATCTGGCATGAAAATTCATATCTACATCTTCTGCTTTTTTAATAGCTATATCTGGTGGTAATAAGCCATTCATAGCAACCGGTATCCTATCTACTGGTATGGTAAAGTCTGCTTTAAAATTGGCAACTTGTTCTAATGCGTGAACTCCTGCGTCGGTTCTGCCGGAACCATTTATTTTTATATCTTTTTTCATTATTATCTTTAGTGCCTTTTGAATTTCTTCTTGGACAGTTCTGGCATTAATCTGAAACTGCCAACCGCTGTAGTTTGTTCCGTCATATGCAATTGTCAATTTTACATTTTTCATAATAAGCACCTTCTTTTTATTTAGGCTATACATAGAAAAAAGCGTCTGATGACGCTTTTTCTATGCATGTTCCATGTTGCATGTTGAAAGTTTTAAAGTCTTTCTAACGGGTTTCAAGAGAACACAGGCTCTGACGACGCATTTGTTAGCTCTTAGCTCCTAATCCTTAGTAAATCCAGGTCATTCTTTAGGGTATTTCCTGTAACCGATAACTTATCACCAATCTCTAACCTTGAATTCTAGTAAATATTAATAATACCACAAAGGCTATTACTATTACTGAAGCAATGTAATCTCTTTTGTGAAGCCTTAGTTCTTTCATCCTTGTCCTGTTTTCTCCACCTCTGTAACATCTTGCTTCCATGGCCATTGCTAAATCATCAGCTCTTCTAAAAGCTCCTATAAAAAGTGGCACCAGCAGCGGAATAAGACTTTTGGCTCTCTTTACTATGTTTCCGCTTTCAAAGTCAGCCCCCCTTGCCATCTGAGCTTTCATAATCTTATCCGTTTCTTCAAGGAGTGTTGGAATAAACCTCAAAGCTATAGTCATCATCATTGCCAGTTCATGGGCAGGAACACCAATCCTTTTAAAAGGATTTAAGAGCTTTTCTATTCCATCGGTAAGTTGTATTGGCGAAGTAGTCAACGTTAAAAGCGATGTTCCTACAATAAGGTAAATAAGTCTTAAGACCATAAATACCGCTGTTGTCAAACCTTCCTTAGTTATTTCAAGGGGGCCTATGTTATATATTACTACTCCTTTTGTCATAAAAATATTTATCCCGAAGGTTATTATTATTATTATAAATATGGGTTTTAAGCCCCTTAATATATAGGCTAATGGAACTTTAGAAAGTATAATTAGTATTCCCAAAAAGACCGTTACTAAAGTATATGCAAAAAGCTTATCTATAATAAATAAGGATATTATATATACAAATGTAGCCAGTATTTTGAATCTGGGATCTAATCTGTGAATTATTGAATTTTCAGGATAATATTGTCCTATAGTAATATCTCTAAGCATGTTTTTTCCCTCTTATCAATTTAATTATTTCTTCCTTTGCTTCATCAACGGTAAGGACATCCTCTCTAATGGCTATGCCCTTTTCTCTTAATTTTCTTACCAAATAGGTGATCTGTGGAACTCCCAACCCTATTTTCTCTAAAATATCTGCTTTTTTAAAGACTTCTCTTGGAGTTCCTATTAGTGCAACCTTTCCTTTATCCATCACTATAATTTTATTTACTAATCTTGCTATATCTTCCATGCTATGGGAAACTAAAATAACCGTCATTTTATATTTAGAATGAAGCTCTTTTATCTGAGCAAGGATTTCATCTCTGCCTTCCGGATCAAGTCCAGCCGTTGGCTCATCTAATATAAGAACCTCAGGTTTCATGGCAATTACTCCCGCTATAGCTATACGCCTTCTTTGTCCTCCACTTAATTCAAAGGGTGATCTATCTTTAATTTCTTCAAAATTAAGTCCCACAATCTCTAAAGCTTCCTTAACTCTGCTTTCTATCTCTTTTTGCTCAAGACCCAGATTGAAAGGTCCAAAGGCCACGTCCTTAAAGACTGTTTCCTCAAAGAGCTGATATTCAGGATATTGAAATACTAATCCAACTTTTTTTCTCACCTCGCTCAGCTTAACATCCTTTTGAGAAATATCTAAATCATTTATATAAATTTTGCCTGATGTTGCCTTGAGCAGTCCATTTAAATGCTGTATTAATGTGGATTTTCCTGAGCCTGTATGTCCTATCAGCCCTACAAATTCACCTTTTTCTATTTTAAAATTTATATTCGACAACGCCACAGTTTCAAATGGGCTGTCTGGGTTATATACATGTACAAGATCTTTTATAATAATCGACATAATTCATTCACCATCTCATCAACTGTAAGTATATTTTCTGAAATTGCAATTCCCTCGTTTTTAAGTTCATGGGCTAAAAGAGTTACTTGAGGTACATCAAGTCCAAGCTGTTTTAGTCTATCTACATTTGAAAATACATCTTTAGGTTTTCCGTCTAAGGCTATGTTACCATTATCCATGACTACTATTCTGTCTGCTTTAACTGCCTCATCCATAAAGTGAGTAATATGAATAACAGTTATTCCTTCTTTGTTAAGTTTTACTATTGTATCCATTACTTCTTTTCTTCCTGAAGGGTCAAGCATAGCTGTAGGTTCGTCCAATATAATGCACTCCGGTTTCATTGCTAAAACTCCTGCTATAGCTACTCTCTGTTTTTGCCCTCCCGATAGCAGATGGGGGGATTTTTTTCTAAATTCATCTATACCTACAGCCTTCATAGCACCTTCAACTCTTTCTCTTATTTCCTTTGGAGCAACACCTAGATTTTCCGGGCCAAAAGCCACATCCTCTTCTACTGTGGTAGCCACAATCTGGTTATCAGGATTTTGAAATACCATTCCTGCAGTTCGTCTTATTTCCCAAATCTTTTCTTCATTGGTTGTATCCATGTTTTTTATATAAACCTTTCCCCCGCTGGGAAGGTAAATTGCATTCATAAGTTTTGCCAATGTAGACTTACCTGATCCATTATGCCCCAATATGGCTACGAACTCGCCTTTTTTTACCTTAAGTCCTACTTTTTTAAGGGCCATAATCCTTTCATCTTCATCTTTTTGGTATTCATAAACTAAATCAATAGTTTCTATCATTTTTGTCATATAACTACCTCACAAATTTAGATTTACACTTATATATTATATATCTTACAGTTTTAATTTCAATACCTACCCGTCTACTTCCATTCGATCATGATTTGGACAATGGAGGCTAACCCCATTGTCCAAAATTATTAATTATTTCTGTAAAACTTTTACTCCTATGGATCTCATTGAAATCTTAACTGCCTTATATACAAATATTGTTACAAAAGTATTAGCCACTGCAGTAGGCACTACAATGCTTAAAAATAATACTTTAAATGGCACTGGCAGCCCAACCATATATAGTGCAGATGTTAAAAATACGCTACCACTTACTAAAGTTCCAATTAACGCTATTAGTCCAACAAATAGTATGTTTTCTTTTAAATCTCCAAGCATTCTAATTATAACATATACAACTAAACTTGTAATAAATTTATCAATTATATTTGGTATTTGACCACCTGGAAATGTAGTTGTCATTGCAGTAATTACTCCTCCTAAGAATGCTGTTAGGAGTACGTTTTTAAAGTCTTGATTGATTAGAAGGCAAACAAACATAACTGCCAACATTAAATCAAACTTCATTCCTCCAATCGTTCCTGGTATAATTTGTCTTAAAATAAAACCTATGGCGATCAGCAATGCTGTAATAATATTTTTTCTCAAATTCGTATTCATTATTTCTCTCTCCTTTTTTAATTATTTTTTTATTCTCCCAATTCCAATCTAATTCATCATCTTTTCAAAACATTCTGATCACCTCCTTATTTTTATACCAAAAAAGCCTTTCACCCCTATTAAGGGACGAAAGGCTTTTTTCCGCGGTACCACCCTGATTAAATAGCTCTATGCTATTTCTCTTTCCAGATACGGAGATTCTGTATAAATCTCGATATCCTGTTTCTATAACGGGAAACCCCCGGCTACGGCTACTTTTATAATGATTTCACCTAGCTTCTCCCAGGCCCATTCATCAGACATCTTTCTATCGGACTTCCACCAACTCCGACTCGCTATAAGCAAGATATTCTGATTACTATTCCTGTTCAAAGAATTTATATTTTAATTTATTGTATTTATTTTAAAATAAAATCATATATAAGTCAATATGTTTTAAAATTTTTGTAATAATTTACTGAATAAAAAAGGGACTAAGTTTTTACTTAATCCCCCAGCTCACTAACTAGATCAGTTCTATTATAGCCATTGGAGCAGCATCTCCTCTACGTGGCCCTAATTTGAGAATTCTAGTATATCCGCCGTTTCTATCCTGATACTTAGGAGCAATCTCATCAAAAAGATTTTTAACTACAGATTCATCAAGAACGTACGCAAGAACTTGACGTCTTGCATGAAGATCTCCTCTTTTAGCAAGAGTAATCATTTTTTCCGCCATTTTGCGAGTTTCCTTAGCTCTTGTTTCTGTAGTCTCAATGCGTCCATTCTTTAATAGACTGGTAACAAGGTTTCTAAGCATAAGGTTTCTGTGACCTGTAGGACGTCCTAATTTACGATGTGAAGCCATATCTTTCCCTCCTTTTCACTAGTCTACTCGTCACTAGGTTTTAAAGTAAGATTGAGTTCAGCCAGTTTATTCTTAACTTCTTCTAGAGACTTTTTACCAAGATTTCTAACCTTCATCATATCTTCTTCCGTTCTTTCAGTTAATTCCTCAACAGTATTAATACCCGCACGTTTTAAACAGTTATATGAACGAACAGAAAGGTCTAATTCTTCTATAGTCATTTCAAGCACTTTTTCTTTCTTATCTTCTTCTTTTTCTACCATGATTTCTACATCCTCAATGTGTTCGGTAAGATTTATGAATAGATTCAAATGCTCATTCATAATCTTTGCACCTAGGGAAGCAGCCTCATCAGGTTTGATACTTCCATCTGTCCAAATTTCTAAAGTCAGTCTATCATAATCAGTTACCTGTCCAACTCTTGTGTTTTCAACCATGTAGTTTACCTTTTTTACCGGTGTATATATAGAGTCTACCGGTATAACTCCTATTGGCATTCCTTCTTCTTTATTGTTTTCTGCTGGAACATAACCTCTACCCTTAGATAGTCCCATCTCCATATTAAGTTGCGCTCCCTCTTCAAGGGTTGCAATTTCAAGATCTGTACTGAGTATCTCTACATCAGCGTCAGCAATTATATCTCCCGCAGTGACTTTACCAGGTCCCTGAGCTTCAATTCTAACTACCTTTATTTCTTCTTCTGAGTGTATTTTTGCAGATAACCCTTTTAAATTTAGGATTATTTCAACTACATCTTCTTTTACACCAGGTATAGTTGAGAATTCATGAAGCACATTATCTATCTTTATCCATTTTACAGCTACACCCGGAAGGGATGATAGTAAGATCCTTCTAAGGCTATTACCTAAGGTTGTACCGTAGCCTCTTTCTAAGGGTTCCACTACAAACTTGCCATATGTGAAATCATCGCTTATATCAATACATTCAATTTTAGGCTTTTCTATCTCAATCACGTTTTACCACCCCTCTTAATTTAATATTATTGCGAGGGTAACTGATTCTAATATATTAATATTACTAATATATATTATTTAGAATACAACTCTACTATCAAGTGTTCTTCTATTGGAAGGTCTATATCTTCTCTTGTTGGTGCTGCAACAACTTTGCCCTTTAAATTTTCCATGTCAGCTTCTAGCCATTTAGGAGCATTCACTGACCTTTCTTTTAACTCTTTAAATTTAGGTGAATTTTTGCTCTTTTCTTTAACCTCTACAACGTCACCTACATTTACAATTATTGACGGAATGTCAGCCTTGTGCCCATTTAATGTAAAATGACCATGTCTTACAAGTTGTCTTGCTTCCTTTCTTGATGAAGCAAATCCTAATCTATAGACTACATTATCAAGTCTTGACTCGAGTAATCTTAAAAAGTTTTCACCTGTAATACCTGGCATATTTGCAGCTTTTTCATAGTAGTTTCTAAATTGAGTTTCTAAAATTCCATAATATCTCTTAACTTTTTGTTTCTCCCTTAACTGAATGCCGTAGCTTGATAATTTTATTCTTCTACCTCCATGTTGTCCTGGTGGTTTACCTCTTCTTGAAATAGCACATTTATCTGTATAGCATCTTTCACCTTTAAGATATAGTTTCATTCCCTCTCTACGACATTGTCTACAAGATGGTCCTGTATATCTAGCCATTTTTTTTATGCACCTCCTACTCTTTTACTATACTCTTCTACGTTTTGGCGGTCTACATCCGTTATGTGGTATCGGAGTAACATCCTTAATTAAATTTATTTCAAGTCCTGCAGCCTGAAGAGATCTTATTGCCGCCTCTCTTCCGGATCCTGGTCCCTTTACATATACCTCAACAGTCTTTAATCCGTGCTCCATAGCTGATTTTGCTGCCTGTTCAGCAGCCATTTGTGCAGCAAATGGAGTTGATTTTCTTGAACCCTTAAATCCGCAATTGCCCGCACTTGACCATGCTACAGCATTTCCATTCATATCAGTTATAGTAATTATTGTATTATTAAATGTTGATTGAATATGTGCTTGACCACGTTCTATATTTTTACGCTCACGTCTTTTTCTACGTACCTTACGTACCTTCTTAGCCACCATCACAAACCTCCTTTACTATTTCTTCTTACGTCCTACAACTCTCTTAGGCCCTTTACGAGTCCTAGCATTATTTTTAGTGCTCTGTCCTCTAACTGGCAGACCTTTTCTATGACGAATTCCTCTATAGCATCCAATTTCCTTCAATCTCTTAATATTTAAAGATACTTCTCTTCTCAGGTCACCTTCAACTGTATATTCGTTATCTATTATATGTCTCAATTTGCTTACTTCTTCTTCTGTTAAATCTTTTACTCGTGTATCATAGTTTATACCAGCTTTTTTTAGGATCTCTTGAGAAGTTGGCCTACCAATACCAAAGATATAGGTTAAACCAATCTCTACCCTTTTGTCTCTGGGCAAGTCAACACCTGCAATTCTTGCCATTTAATTACACCTCCTAAATATACATACTACTAGTTTATCTATCTTTAAACTTTGCTCAGGATGAATTTCTCTTTGTAACAAAATAACTAATAATATAGTTTGCAGCCGCTAGGGTTATTCCCTAAAACAATATTATACTAAATCTTTAATTAAAATACTATATGAAATTAAAAAAATTATCCTTGTTTTTGTTTGTGTTTTGGATTTTCACATATAACCATTACTCTACCTTTTCTTTTTATAACTTTGCATTTTTCACATATAGGTTTCACAGATGGTCTTACTTTCATGATTATCCCTCCTTCATCACTTACCTCGCCAAATAATTCTGCCTCTAGTCAGGTCATATGGAGATAGCTCTAAAGTAACCTTATCACCGGGTAGTATTCTGATAAAGTTCATTCTTAGTTTACCGGATATATGAGCTAAAACTTCATGCCCGTTTTCCAGTTCAACCTTGAACATGGCATTGGGTAGAGCCTCTACCACAGTACCTTTGACTTCAATAGCTTCCTTTTTTGCCATTAGGAATCATACCTCCTATTGTTGTTGGGAATGTTAGGTCCCAATTTATCGATCTCTCGCCTTAGCATCAAATTACTAATCTTTTTCTTTTCTTCGCATCTTTGCTTTATTTCGTCACTGATTAAGTTGTATTTGGACAAATGTTTTATTTTTTTCTTCTTCGGTTTTTCTATTTTTCGAAGATCACCGTCTGCTATTAGAACGTAAAGATCATCTATTATATCCACAACTATAAAAACTCTATTTTTATCTCTACCTGCCTTGGATTTAACAAATTGACCTAAAGTAATTTCCCTTATGCTTTGCAAGTTATACACCTCTTTTTATAGCTTTGTTAAGATTAAAGGTTCATCATCAGTTATGGCTACTGTGTGTTCATAATGGGCAGACCACTTACCGTCAAGGGTTACTACCGTCCAATTATCAAGAAGTGTTCTTACTTTATAAGTACCTATATTAACCATAGGTTCAATAGCTAGAACCATTCCCTTAGTAAGTCTAGGGCCTTTTCCTGGAGGACCGAAGTTAAGTATTTGAGGATCTTCATGCATATTAGCTCCTATTCCATGACCTACATAATCCCTTACAACTGAAAATCCGTTTTTTTCTACATGGATTTGTATCGCATGGGAAATATCTGAAAGTCTATGGCCTTCTTTGCAAAACTTTAACCCTTCATAAAAACTTTCTTTTGTTATTCTTATGAGCTTAAGTGCATCCTCATTTACACTTCCAACAGGATATGTCTTAGCTGCATCACCATAGTAGCCATTATATACGGCCCCTATATCTATACTTATAATATCGCCATCTTTTAATTGTTTTAATCCGGGAATTCCATGAACTACCTCTTCGTTTATTGATGTACAAATACTTGCAGGGAAGCCCCCGTATCCTTTAAAAGCAGGTATTCCTCCAAGAGCTCTTATCTCTTTTTCTGCAATTTTATCAAGTTCCTCTGTGGTAATGCCAGGTTTAATATGCTTTCTCAATACCTCATGGGTATGAGCTACAATTTTACCTGCTTCCTTCATATGTTCAATTTCTTTATCGGACTTGATGATAATCATTACTTTTCGCTCCCTAAGGCCTTCACTATATCTTCAAATACTTTATCTATATCTTGTTCTCCTTCAATATCTGCTAATAATCTCTTGTTACTGTAATAATCTATTAAAGGAGTGGTTTCTTGCAGGTAAACTTCTATTCTCTTAGTCACTGTTTCTTCTTTATCATCATCTCTTTGGTAAAGCTCTCCACCGCATACATCGCATTTTCCTTCTTCAGCAGGTGGATTAAACTTAACATGATATGTGGCTCCACAGTCTCTACATATCCTTCTACCTACAACTCTATCCACAAGAACATTCTTATCAACTTTAATATTTATTACTTTATCAAGAGATATATTCATATTTTCTAAAACTTTATCCAAAGCCTCAGCCTGATTCACCGTTCTTGGAAATCCGTCAAGTAAAAATCCGTTTTTACAATCTGCTTCCTTTAATCTATCCTCTACTATGGCAACTACTATCTCATCTGGCACCAGTAGTCCTTTATCCATATATTCCTTTGCTTTTTTTCCAAGCTCTGTACCTTCTTTTATATTCTTTCTAAAAATGTCCCCAGTAGAAATATGAGGTACTTCATATCTTTGCACTATCCTTGAAGCCTGCGTTCCTTTACCGGCTCCAGGTGGTCCTAATAGAATGAGTCTCATTTTACCATCTCCCGGCTTTACATAAGTTGTATCATGGGGCTATGCCCCATGAATCTATTTCAAGAAGCCTTGATAGTGTCTCATAACCATTTGAGCTTCTATTTGTTTCATGGTTTCAAGTGATACACCTATAGCTATAAGCAGTGCTGTTCCACCGAATCTAAACTGAAGATCAGTAAAGTTTAAGATTATAGATGGCATTACAGCTATCACTGCTAAAAACAATGCTCCTGCTAAAGTTATTCTGTTTAAAGTTCTTGAAAGATATTCAGAGGTTGGTCTACCAGGTCTTATTCCTGGAATAAATCCACCGTTTTTCTTCATATTATTAGCCACTTCTACAGGATTGAAAGTAACCGCTGTGTAGAAATAAGTAAAGAACACTATTAGAATCGCATATAATATATTATATATCCAAACCCCTGGATTTCCAGTAGGTGACAGATATGTGTTAACAAAGTTTGAAAATCCTCCATTTTGGAAGAAATAAGTAAGAGTTAATGGAAACTGCAAAAGAGATATTGCAAATATTACCGGAATAACGCCGGCTTGATTTACTTTTAATGGAATATGGGTGCTATGTCCACCATACATCTTTCTTCCCACAACTCTTTTAGCATACTGGACAGGTATTTTTCTAGTTCCCTGCTGTATAGCTATTACACCAGCTATTATAATTATCGCTAACACGACAAATATAATTAGTGAAACTATTGAAACATCTCCAACCTGAAGTTTCCTAAAAGTTTGGAACGTTCCCACAGGGATTCTAGATACAATACCGGCAAAAATTATAAGTGAAATTCCGTTTCCAATTCCCTTTTCAGTGATCTGTTCTCCTAGCCACATTAAAAAAGCAGTACCTGCTGTCAATGTGATAACCACTACGGAAATAGACCAAACATCAGTGGATATCAAAGCTCTTCTAAATAATCCTATACTAATTCCAATGGCTTGAATAACTGCGAGGACAACTGTTCCGTATCTTGTATACTGAGCTATCTTCTTTCTTCCTTCTTCCCCTTCTTTAGCAAGGGCTTCAAGACTTGGAATTGCAATAGTAAGCAGATTCATAATTATGGAAGCGGTGATATATGGTGAAATGCTCAGTGCAAATATGGTGAAGTTTTTAAATGCTCCACCAGATATAAAGCTAAAAAAATTGAGTAAACCGCCTTGACCGGTAAACATACTTTCTAATACTTCTTTATTCATACCCGGAACTGGTATATTTGCCCCAAGTCTAAATACTGCAAGCATCATCAGGGTATATAAAATCTTTTTTCTTAAATCTGGAATTTTCCAAGCATTTCTAAGGGTAGATATCACCTTAAATCACCTCTGCCTTTCCTCCAGCAGCCTCAATCTTTTCTATAGCAGACTGACTGAATTTATGAGCTCTAATCGTTAGTTTCTTTTCAAGGTTACCGTTGCCAAGAATTTTAAGACCATATTGCATCTTCTTAACTAGGCCCTCTTCTTTAAGCAGCTCAGGAGTGATTACAGTTCCATCTTCAAATCTATTTAAATCTTCTATATTCACAATTGTCCATTCTTTTCTGAATGGATTATTGAATCCTCTCTTAGGAACTCTTCTGTACAAAGGCATCTGACCACCTTCAAAACCGGGTCTTACACCTCCACCTGAACGAGACTTTTGACCGCCCTGTCCACGACCGGCTGTCTTTCCCTGTCCAGTTGCCGTACCTCTACCTAGTCTTTTTCTATTTTTAACTGCTCCCTTAGCAGGTTTTAACTCATGAAGTTTCATAACTGCACCTCCTTTTATTAAACTTCTTCAACCTCTACCAAATGCCTTACTTTGTTAACCATACCTCTCATCTGAGGATTATCAGGTTTTTCAACTGTTTGTCTTATTTTTCTAAGTCCAAGAGCTTTGATAGTCTTTCTATGCTCAGGCTTTGTGCCAATTGTACTTCTGACTAATGTGATTTTTAATTTGTTAGCCAAGGTATTCCCCCCCTAACCTAATATTTCTTCTACAGTCTTACCTCTAAGTTTTGCAACTTCTTCAACTGTTTTTAGATTTTTTAATCCATTCATTGTAGCATTAACCATGTTTCTAGAATTATTACTTCCGATAGATTTCGCTCTAACGTCTTTAATTCCAGCAAGCTCTAGTACTGCACGTACTGGTCCTCCAGCTATGACTCCTGTACCTTCACTAGCCGGCATTATAAGAACTTTACCTGCACCAAAGCGACCTTTTATTTCATGTGGAATTGTAGTGCCTACCATTGGAACACGTATCAAGTTCTTTTTAGCATCTTGTATAGCTTTTCTAATGGCTGCTGGAACCTCTTGAGCTTTTCCTGTTCCAATGCCTACGTGACCATTTTCATCGCCAACCACAACTAAGGCGCTGAATCTAAAGTTTCTACCACCTTTTACAACTTTAACTACACGACTTATGGAAACAACCTGCTCTTTTAGATCAAGTTTGCTAGCATCTATTAACTCGCGGCGCATTTATTTCCCTCCTTCTGTTAAAATTCTAAACCAGCTTCTCTAGCCCCTTCAGCTAATTCTTTAATTCTTCCATGATATATATATCCGCTTCTATCGAAAACTACTTTTTCTATTCCTTTTTCTTTAGCCTTTTGACCTATAAGGGTTCCTACAAGTCTTGCTGCCTCTTTGTTACCTGTATGTGAAACCTTATCTTTAATATTTTTTTCTAAAGATGAAGCAGCAGCTAAAGTAATGCCATTTACATCATCAATAATTTGAGCATATATGTTGTTCAGGCTTCGATAAACATTAAGTCTTGGACGTTCAGGAGTTCCAAATACTTTTTTGCGCACTCTGCGATGCCTTTTCTTTCTTTTAAAATTACTGCTTGGTTTTGTAATCACCTTATGTCACTCCTTTCCTACTATTTACTTGCTTTACCTTCTTTACGTCTTACATATTCATCGGCATATCTAATACCTTTACCCTTATATGGTTCAGGTGGTCTAAGTTCTCTTATTTTAGCAGCATAACTTCCAACTGCCTGCTTATTTATCCCTTTGATTATTATTTCAGTTTGTGAAGGTGTTTCAGTAGTAATTCCTTCTGGATCCTCCATCTCAACCGGATGTGAAAATCCTAAAGTCAAGTTAAGCTTCTTACCTTGCTTAGCAGCACGATAACCAACTCCAACTATTTGGAGTTTTTTCTCGTAGCCCTTTGTAACACCTTCTACCATGTTGTTTATTAAAGCTCTGGAAAGTCCGTGTAAAGCTCTGTGTGCTTTATTATCGCTAGGTCTTTCTACGATAAGTTCATTTTCATTTATATTAACTTTAATATCAGAATTTATTTTTTCACTTAGTTCTCCCTTAGGACCTTTTACCGTAACTACATTATTGTCGTCAACAGTAACCTGTACACCCTGCGGTATCGTTATTGGTTGCTTACCTACCCTTGACATTTTTGCACCTCCTATGCCACTAATTTCTTATTACCATACGTAGCAAATTACTTCTCCACCTACTCCATGTTTTCTCGCTTCTTTGTCAGTTATAACTCCTTTAGATGTAGAGATAATAGCTACTCCTAAACCTCCAAGCACCTTTGGTACCTCATCTTTCTTAGCATAAACTCTTAAACCTGGCTTTGATATTTTCTTTAAGCCTGTTATAACTCTTTCCTTATTCGGTCCGTATTTCATCTGGACTCTTATTATTCCTTGTTTACCGTCTTCTATAACATCGAAACCTTTGATAAAACCTTCTTCTAATAATATATTTGCAATAGACTTTTTCATATTAGAAGCAGGAATATCTACAGATTCATGCTTAACCAAGTTTGCATTTCTTATACGTGTCAACATATCTGCAATTGGATCTGTCATTGTCATGGCCTTATACCTCCTTCCCAGTTTACCAGCTTGCCTTTTTAACGCCTGGAATTTGCCCTTTATAGGCTAATTCTCTAAAACAAATACGGCATATTCCAAATTTTCTCAAGTAACCATGTGGTCTACCGCATATTCTGCATCTATTATATTCTCGTGTAGAGTATTTTTGTTTTCTCTGTTGTTTCACCTTAAGAGCCTTTTTTGCCACTATTTTCCCTCCTTACTATTTGCTAAATGGCATTCCCATTAGCTTTAACAATTCTCGGGCTTCTTCGTCTGTCTTTGCCGTAGTGACAAAGATTATATCCATACCTCTAACTTTTTCAACATCATCATAATTTATTTCAGGGAATATAAGCTGCTCTTTTATTCCTAGTGAGTAATTTCCTCTACCATCAAATGAATTAGGATTAATTCCCCTAAAGTCTCTAACCCTTGGTAGAGCTACACTAATCAATCTATCAAGAAATTCATACATTCTTTCTCCTCTTAAAGTTACCTTAGCACCGACAGGCATTCCTTCACGAACCTTAAAATTAGCAACTGATTTTTTGGCTCTTGTTACAACAGGTTTTTGACCTGCTATAATTTCAAGCTCCTTTACAGCTGCATCTAAAGCCTTACGATTATCCTTAGCGTCTCCTAAACCCATGTTCAGTACGATCTTTTCAAGCTTCGGAACTTCCATAATGTTTTTATATTGAAACTTATCCATTAATGACTTTATAACATCATTTTTGTATTTATCTTTTAATCTAGCCACAAAGTTTACCTCCTTTCAACCCCGTAGATTAGTCTAGAACTTCACCAGTTTTTACTGAAACTCTGACTTTCTTTCCGTTATCTAATACTTTATGTCTAATTCTTGTGCCGCTTTTGGCCTTAGAATCATATATCATAACGTTAGATACGTGTATTGGAGCTTCTTTTTCGATAATTCCGCCCTGCTGCATATTAGGTGTTGGCTTTTGATGCTTTTTAACCATGTTTACACCTTCTACTATAACTCTTTCTTCCTTTGGAAAAGCCTGTAATACTTTGCCAACCTTCCCCTTATCTTTACCTGAAATCACTACTACAGTGTCATCTTTTTTAACATGCATTCATTCCACCTCCTAGACTATAGTACTTCAGGAGCTAATGATACTATTTTCATGTATTGTTTATCTCTCAATTCTCTTGCAACCGGTCCAAATATACGTGTTCCCACTGGGGATTTATCTTCTTTAATAATAACTGCAGCATTCTCATCAAATTTAATATAACTACCATCTTTTCTTCTTAGGCCTTGCTTACTTCTAACCACAACAGCTTTAACTACCTGACCTTTTTTTACAACTCCGCCTGGCGTTGCATTTTTAACAGAACAAACTATCGTATCACCAATATTTGCATATCTTCTACCAGAACCGCCTAAAACTCTAATACACAATAATTCTTTTGCACCTGAATTGTCTGCAACCTTTAGACGTGATTCTTGTTGAATCATTTATATACCTCCCCTCATAACCTACTTAGCACGTTCAATTATTTCAGCGACTCTCCATCTTTTTTGCTTACTTAGAGGTCTTGTTTCCATAATTCTAACCTTATCACCTACATTACATTCATTGTTTTCATCGTGAGCTTTAAATTTCTTTGTTCTTTTAACTGCCTTTCCATATAGAGGATGGCGAACAAAATCTACTACAGCCACAACAACTGTTTTATCCATTTTATCACTTACTACGCGGCCAACTCTAACTTTTCTGTTTGCTCTCTCCACGATATTACCTCCTCTCAATCAATCTATGCGTTAGTTTCCTTTAATTCTCTTTCTCTCAAGATAGTTTTAACACGGGCAATATCTTTCTTTACACTTTTGATTCTCATTGGGTTTTCCAGTTGACCTGTGGCCAATTGGAACCTAAGATTGAATAGCTCAGCCTTTAAATCACTTAGTGTATTTGTCAATTCTTGTGAAGTCATGTCGTGTAATTTACTAGCTTTCATCTGCTTCACCATCCTTTTCTACTGCATCCTGGCGTGTTACAAATTTACATTTGATTGGTAGCTTCATAGCAGCCAGTCTCATAGCTTCTCTAGCAAGCTCTTCGCTTACACCTGCCAATTCAAACATAACTCTACCAGGCTTAACTACCGCTACCCAGTATTCCGGTGACCCTTTACCAGCACCCATACGAGTTTCCGCAGGTTTCTGCGTAACCGGCTTGTGCGGGAAAATCTTTATCCAGACTTTTCCACCTCTTTTTACTCGTCTGTTAATTGCAACCCTTGCCGCTTCTATCTGATTAGAAGTAATCCATGCCGGCTCTAATGCCATTAAACCGTACTCACCATAAGTGATCGTATTACCTCTATTAGCTTTACCCTTCATTCTTCCTCTATGAACTCTACGACGTTTCACTCTTTTAGGCATTAACATGACGTTTCTCCTCCTTCCTTACACTTTCTGCTCTATCTATTATTGTCTCGGTTTTGATCCCTTCTGTTACTTTTGTTTTTTCTTTTTCCTTTATTCTCTTCTTTTACACCAGGAAGAACTTCTCCTTTGTATATCCACACTTTAACACCGATCTTACCATAAGTAGTATCAGCTTCAGCAAAACCGTAATCTATATCTGCTCTTAAAGTTGATAAAGGAACGTTCCCTTCACTATAATGTTCTGTTCTTGCCATTTCAGCACCATTTAATCTTCCTGCAACTTGAACCTTTACACCTTCAGCACCAGCTTTCATAGCTCTACCCATAGCCTGCTTCATAGCACGTCTAAAAGAAATCCTTCTCTCTAAAGCATAGGCTACACTTTCTGCTACTAATTGTGAATCAAGTTCAGGTTTCTTTACTTCTGTAATATCTATGTGAATAGTTTTATTTGTCATCTTTACTAGTTCTTTTTTTAGTGCCTCAATATTTTCTCCGCCTCTTCCCACAACCATTCCTGGCTTAGAAGTAAAGATGTTTATATTAACTCTATTGTTCGCTGCTCTTTGTATAAGAATTCTTGAGATTCCTGCTGTGTACATCTTGTTCTTTATATATTTTCTTATTTTAAAATCTTCTACTAAAAGATCCGAAAAGTCTTTTTTATTTGCAAACCACTTTGAATCCCAGTCCTTAATTATTCCAACTCTTAATCCGTGAGGACTAACTTTCTGACCCATTCACTTTCCCTCCTTCTATTCTTTCTCTTTTAAAACAACTCCTACATGACTACTTCTTTTCAAGATTGGGTTAGCTCTTCCCATCGAGCCGGCTTTCCATCTCTTCATGGTTGGCCCTTGATTAGCATATATTTCAGATATATATAAATTTTCTGCATCCATGCCAAAATTATTTTCAGCATTTGCCATAGCAGATTCAATTACTTTCAAAAATACTTTAGCACCTCTTCTAGGCGTAAACTTCAATATAGCTAATGCTTCCTGGGCATTTTTACCCCTTACCATATCAGCAATAGGCTTAAGTTTCCTAGGTGAAATCCTTACATATTTTGCAATTGCTCTTGCTTCCATGCTGTTACCTCCTTCCACTGCATTACATTAACTTGTTATCTGACCTTACTTGATTTTTCACTGCCTGCGTGTCCTCTAAAAGTTCTCGTTGGAGCAAACTCTCCCAATTTATGTCCGACCATATCCTCAGTAATGTATACTGGAACATGTTTTCTTCCATCATGAACTGCTATAGTGTGGCCAATCATCTGCGGGAATATAGTAGATGCCCTTGACCAAGTTTTAATAACTTTCTTTTCACCCTTTTTATTCATCTCTTCTATCTTTTTAAGAAGCCTTGGGTGTACAAATGGTCCCTTTTTCAAAGATCTACCCATGTTTTCTGAATCCTCCTTTCATCTGTAAAACAACAAGTCTTTCACTCAGAAAAACCGAATTCCAAGCCCTTGTTATTTCTTTCTTCTTCTAACGATGAATTTATCAGACTTTTTATTTTTCTTTCTAGTCTTATACCCTATTGTAGGTTTACCCCAAGGAGTAACCGGTGAAGGTCTACCTATAGGTGCTCTACCTTCTCCACCACCATGCGGGTGATCGTTAGGGTTCATAACAGATCCTCTTACTGTAGGTCTTATTCCCATGTGTCTCTTTCTTCCAGCTTTACCTATCGTAATATTTTCATGATCTAAATTTCCTACCTGACCAATTGTAGCTTTACACTCCAGCCTTATAAGTCTTACCTCACTAGATGGAAGTTTTACATGAGCGTAATTGCCTTCTTTAGCCATAAGCTGTGCAGCAGCTCCAGCAGATCTGGCTAATTGGCCACCCTTTCCAGCCTTAAGTTCTATATTGTGTATCATAGTACCTACCGGAATGTTTTTAAGCTTCAATGCGTTTCCAGGCTTTATATCAGCATTGTCACCTGCAATTACCGTGTCACCAACTGATAATTTATGGGGTGCAAGTATATATCTTTTTTCTCCGTCTGCATATGTCAAAAGTGCAATGTTTGCTGATCTGTTTGGATCGTATTCTATAGCAGTAACCTTTGCTGGTATATCTTCTTTATCTCTCTTAAAGTCTATAATTCTGTACTTAACCTTTTGACCGCCACCTCTATGACGAACTGTTATTCTTCCCTGGTTATTTCTTCCTGAATTCTTTTTCAAAGTAACTGTTAGAGATTTCTCTGGCTCTTTTTTGGTTACTTCTTCAAAAGTTGAAACTGTCATCTGCCTTACACCAGGAGAAGTGGGCTTAAACTTTTTAATACCCATTGTGCTTTCCCTCCTTCTATCCTTTTAAAAATCTATCTACATACCTTCAAAGAATTCGATTTCTTTACTGTCCGGTGTCAGCGTAACAACTGCCTTTTTCCAGCTTTTAGTTCTTCCCTCATATCTTCCCATTCTTTTCTTCTTACCTTTAACACTAATAGTGTTAACCTTATCAACATTTACACCGAATATCTTTTCTACAGCCTTTTTAATTTCAACCTTATTTGATCTTTTGTCTACTTCGAAAGTATATTTTTTCTCTGCCATTTCTTCCATACTTCTTTCTGTAATAATCGGCTTGATTATGATATCGTAAGGTGTCTTCATTATACATACACCTCCTCAATCTTTTGTACAGCGTCCTTAGTTACTATAAAAGTATCGCAGTTCAATATATCATAGACATTTAATGTGTTAACCAATGTAGTATTTATTCCTGGTATATTTCTTGCTGATTTTAAAACATTATCGTCCTTTTCTCCTAATACAATAAGCGCTTTTTTAGCTGAATTAATGTTTTTCAAGATGCTAACCATATCCTTAGTTTTTGGAGCATCCATTGTCAGTTCATCAAGTACTATTATTTCATCGTTCTTAACTTTTGAGCTAAGAGCTGATTTCATTGCAAGTCTTTTAACCTTTTTAGGTAATTTATAGCTATAATCCCTTGGCTTTGGTGCAAATACTACTCCACCGCCAACCCATTGTGGAGATCTAATGCTTCCCTGGCGAGCTCTACCTGTCCCTTTTTGCCTCCAAGGCTTTCTTCCTCCACCTCTTACTTCTGATCTATTTTTTGCTGATTGAGTGCCTTGTCTCTGATTAGCAAGGTAATTTTTAACAGCTTCATATAATACGTGTTGATTCACTTCAATCCCGAAGATGTTATCATTTAACTCTAACTCTCCTACTCGTTGCCCCGATACATTCAATACGTCTACCTTAGGCACTTTACATCCTCCTCTCTTTAGCTAGAATACTACTTGTTACCCTTAATAGCTTCTTTTATTGTTACTACTCCGCCCTTAGGACCTGGTATCGCACCTTTAATCAGTAAAAGATTTCTGTCTGCATCCACTCTTACTACCTCTAAGTTTTGAACAGTAACTCTCTCATTACCCATTCTCCCCGCCATTTTTTGTCCTTTAAATACTCTTGACGGATGAGCGGACGCTCCTAACGAACCAGGGCCTCTGTGGTATTTAGAACCGTGACTCATAGGTCCTCTTCCTTGGTTGTGTCTCTTGATCGGCCCTTGAGTTCCTTTACCCTTTGAAATACCGATCACATCAACTTTTTCTCCAGCTTGAAAAACATCAGCCTTTAATTCTTGACCAATACTATAAGCATTCTCATCTTCTATCTCAAACTCTTTCATATATTTTTTAGGAGTTACTCCCGCCTTGTTAAAATGTCCTTTCAAAGGCTTATTAACTCTTTTGCTTTTTCTGTCTTCATAAGCTACCTGAATAGCCTTATAACCGTCATTTTCTTCTGTCTTTATCTGAGTCACATATACCGGCCCAGCTTCTACAACTGTTACCGGAATTACATTTCCATCTTCGTCAAACACTTGTGTCATGCCTATTTTTCTTCCCATTATTCCTTTCATCTTTACACCTCCCATTAATCTTACAGCGGATTACATAATTAAATGCAATCATACTAAGATAGGTAGGCTTACCACACATATATATAAACCTATATCTTAGTAATTATTAATTTTTCTTAATTATAATTTGATTTCAATGTCTACTCCTGCTGGCAAATCCAATCTCATAAGTGAATCTACAGTCTTAGGAGTAGGGCTTAGAATGTCAATGAGTCTCTTGTGAGTTCTCATTTCAAACTGTTCTCTAGCATCCTTATACTTGTGAACAGCTCTTAGAATAGTAACTATCTGCTTCTCTGTTGGAAGCGGTACTGGACCTGAAACTTCCGCACCTGTTCTCTTAGCAGTCTCAACTATTTTTACAGCAGATTGATCTAATACTTTGTGATCATAGGACTTTAACCTTATTCTGATCTTCTGATTTTTATTAGCCATCATTTCCCCTCCTTTTCATCGCACGCACTTGAAATTTTACGTGCGACTGGAACCATGTACACTCTCCCGGGTGTTCACATTCTTTTTTTTATATAGGGAGAGGTTAGCTTCCCGTCGCCCGATTCATGAACGGACACTTCTCTACAGAAATTCACCCAGCATGACTGGCAACCTTCTGTATCATCGCAGTCCAAACACATACCTTTATAGTATAGCCTAACTTACGTTTTTTTTCAAGCCCTTAATTAATTATTCAGAATTTTAAATTTTTCTTATGCAAATCCTACTTTATTCAAAACATGCAAACCTAGAAGAAAATTTTCCTCTAGGTCTGCATGTCATTTTCTTAAAGTGATTACTCTATAATTTTAGCAACAGCACCTGCTCCTACAGTTCTACCACCTTCACGAATCGCAAATCTTAGTCCCTCTTCTATTGCTATTGGTGTGATAAGTTCTATTTCCATTTCTACGTT
>JAALLR010000034.1_pt1 | contig 52802 bp, 57 predicted proteins | sample 7245931 | NCBI WGS metagenome assembly JAALLR01 (sample SAMN13049201, study PRJNA578106) | oil field metagenome | isolation source: filtered produced water from oil reservoir B9 | place: USA:offshore Texas | collected 2016 | reverse complement strand
TTTAAATTGATTATTGTGTTTGGTGAATGTAAATATCTACAAGGTACAGATATAACTCCAGCTGGAATTCCGTTTAACGATCTTGCCAATCTAGCAGCATCTGTTCCACCAGCTGTTCTCATTTTGTACTGATATTTTATTCCCATTCCTTTTGCTGTTTCCACTATATTTTCAAATATTTTTCTTTCGAGAACAACTCCTGAGTGCATAAAGGTTAAGACTGGTCCGTCTCCTAAATGAGTCGCCCATTTTTCTGGCTCATTTTCTGGGTTGTCTCCTGCAGTTGTACCTTCTAAGATCAAAGCTGCATCTGGATTTATGTATTCAGCAGCAACTCCACTACCTCTTAGGCCTGTTTCTTCTTGGACAACAAAAGCAAAATAAGTATCGTATTCAGGTTTAGTATTGTTGTTTTTGAAGCTTTCTAAAATATTCATCATTACTGTACAACCTGCTCTGTCATCAAAAGCTTTAGAAAGAGCATAGTCTCCGTTTTCATAATATTTAACGTCAAATGTAACCATGTCACCAAGATTGACTTTTTTCTTTGCATCTTCATCTTTTTTGAATCCACATTCTATTTTTAAAGAGTCATATTTGGCTACTGAAGAAGTTTCTTTTTCTAAATGAATTGGTTTTGAGTTAACTACTGCAGGGATTTCATTTTTAATCAATAGTCTTTGAGATTTTACAACTCTTGGGTCGACTCCACCAACCATTGATATTCCCAATTTTCCGTCTTTGTGTATTTTTGTTACTAAAAAACCAACTTCATCCATATGTGCAGCAACCATAACTCTTTTAGAGCTATTTTTACCTTTTTTTAAAACGATCATATTACCCATTACGTCTTCATATATGTCATCATACATTCCATCTATTTTTTCTTTTATGAACTCTTTAACTTTTTCTTCGTGCCCTGATACTCCCATTAATTCTGTCATTTCTTTTAAATACTTTCTCATTTATTTCCACCTTCTTCATATGCGTATAATGCAAGAAGTTTTGCTGTAAGGTCTATATCGTTTACATTTACAACTTCTACAGGTGAATGCATGTTGTATATTGGTATAGATAATAAGCCTGTTTTTACACCATTTTTTGTTAACTGAACAACATCTGTTTCAGTTCCAGTTCCCATAGGAAGAACTTCTATCTGATGATCAATATTTTCATTTTTTGCAATATCTGTAAGCTTTTTATTAACTTCTTTGTTAATAGCAGCTCCTATTCCTATAGCTGGTCCTTTACCTATTTTCATAGTCTCTATGTTATCAGGCAAATCTTCAGCAAAAGTAACATCTACTATAATCGCGTTGTCTGGATGAATATCATAAGCCATACCTTTGGCTCCGACAAGACCCACTTCTTCTCCTTTATTAAAAGAAAGGTACAATGTCCCATCGAATTTGAATTTTTTCAAATAATCGAGGGCTTTTATGATTGAGACAACACCTGCTCTATTATCTATTGCTTTTCCTGATATCGTTTTGTTTTCTAATTCTTTTGATTTAGCTTCAACAACTCCTATATCCCCAACATTTAAACCTTCTGTTCCGCCAGAGATAGAAAAGTCAACAAAAAGCTCGTCAAAAGAAGGTGATTGCCCTCTTTTGTCTTTGTCTTGCAAATGTGGTGCCAACATTCCAATAACACCAAGTTTGTCGCCTTTTTCAGTTTTGAATATAACTCTTTTAGCTATTAAAGTTCTTGGATCTACCCCACCAACCATTTCTACTCTAACAAAATCTTTATCTACTATTTTTGATATTGCTATACCAATTTCATCTATATGTGCAAAAAAGGCTATTTTTTTGTCGCCATTTCCATATTTTGCAACAAGACTTCCAGTCCCTCTTTTTGATATCTCAATTTCTGAATTTATTTCTTTTAAAGTTTCTTCTACTATAGAGTATGTATTATGTTCCCATGAACTTACTCCAAAGCTGTCTGACAATTTTTTCAATATCTCGGAAATATCCATTACAAAACCTCCTTATACTAAATTTCTAAAGATTCAACAAGAGCTTTATCGTTTTCAACTCTTATGGAAACTGGAGCATCTGGCCATTCATGATTAAAAAAAGGTATTTCTGCTATTTCTATTAATGACGATTCCATTTTAGAAGCTATAATAAAAGCATTTCTTTTATTAGTCAAACCAGCTCTAATAACTCCAAAGACTTTTCCATATACAATAACGCTCCCGCCTGCATTAACTTCTGCTCCTGAATTAACGTTTCCAAATATAATAATGTCCCCCGGATTATCTATTACCTGTCCGGATCTTACGTGTTTTCTATATATTTTTGTACTTGAAAGGTCGAGTTCTTTTTTTTGAGACTTTGAAGGAGGTAATTCCCCAAAATATGCTCCTGCTAATTTAAGATCAAGAGTCCTTGCAAACTTAGCAATTTTAGGGAGAAGATTATACTGGCTTTCGTCTTTTAAATAAATGTAAAAACTGTCCCCAAATTTGAAAAAGTTTTTCATCATGTTTAACTTTTTTTGAAAATACTCAAACAAATCTTTTTGAGTGTAACCTTCTTCAAAGTAAAATACAATGTCTCCGTCTACGATTTTAGCAAATATAAAATCTTCCATATTGTCACTCCCCCCCAATAAACTTCTTTCTATAATATAATACCACAAAAAGTTTTCTCATTAATATTTGAAATAAAGAAAAGAGAGTTAATTAGCGTGAAATTTTTTTCATTATGTAATTAAAATACTATTATAATAAGCGTTTATGAATTTGTATTATTACAGATATTATTGTAAAATAAAGTTGTATATATTAAATATTTTTTGGGGGTGCAATAATGGCACATAATGATGACATTGAAAAGATTGTCGAACAAAAAAAAGAATGGGAAGAAAAACAGGTAGAAAAGACCGTTAAAAAATTCCCTGAAAGGAAAGAAGAATTTAAGGGTACTTTTGATGAAGAAATCAAAAGACTCTATACACCAGAAGATACTAAAAATATGGATTATAGCAAAGATCTTGGGTTCCCCGGTCAATATCCTTTTACAAGAGGTGTTCAACCTACTATGTACAGAGGTAAATTCTGGACAATGCGACAATATGCGGGATTTGCCAATGCTGAGGAATCAAACAAAAGATATAAGTATTTATTAGAACAAGGACAAACAGGTTTGTCTATAGCTTTTGATTTACCAACTCAAATTGGTTATGATTCTGATGACGAGATGTCAGATGGTGAAGTTGGTAAAGTTGGAGTTGCAATTGATTCTCTTGCCGATATGGAAATCTTATTTGATGAAATACCTTTGGATAAAGTTAGTGTTTCCATGACCATTAATTCTACAGCTTCTATATTGTTGGCAATGTTAATTTCAGTAGCTGAAAAACAAGGAGTTTCAAAGGATAAAATAAGAGGTACTATACAAAACGACATTTTAAAAGAATATATTGCAAGAGGAACTTATGTTTTCCCACCTGAACCTTCAATGAAAGTTATTGTAGATATTTTTGAATATGGTTCAAAAAATCTTCCAAAATTTAATTTAATTAGTATTAGTGGCTACCACATTAGAGAAGCAGGAGCAAATGCTGCTCAAGAAATTGCTTTCACTCTTTCAGATGGTATAGCTTATGTTGATGCAGCCATCAAAGCTGGACAAGATGTTAATGTTTTTGGTAAAAATTTATCGTTCTTCTTTAACGCACACAATAATTTTCTTGAAGAAATTGCAAAATTCAGAGCAGCAAGAAGAATATGGGCTAAAATAATGAAAGAAAGATTTAACGCTACAAACGAAAGAGCTATGAAATTGAAATTTCATACTCAAACTGCGGGTTCAACTCTTACTGCACAACAGCCTATGAATAATATAGTTAGGGTAACTCTACAGGCTCTTGCTGCTGTAATGGGAGGCACTCAGTCATTACATACAAACTCTTATGACGAAGCACTTGGACTCCCAACAGAAGAATCGGCAACTATTGCTTTAAGAACTCAACAGATAATCGCTTATGAGTCTGGAGTTACAGACACTATAGATCCATTTGCTGGCTCGTATGCTGTTGAAGCACTAACAGATGAAATAGAGAAGAAAGCTTGGGAATACATAGAAAAAATAGATGAAATGGGCGGTATGGTTAAAGCAATTGAAAATGGTTACGTTCAAAAAGAAATTTTGAATACGGCTTATGACACCCAATTAAAAATTGAAAACAAGAAAGATGTCATCATTGGGGTTAACAAATTCTCTACTAAAGAAGAAAACCCAAGAGAAGTTCTTAAATTAGATCCTACTGTTGAAGAAAAACAAAAAGATAAATTGAAAAAATTGAGAGAAAAAAGAGATAATAAAAAAGTTGAAAATGCTTTAAAATCTCTTAAAAAGGCTGCTAATAGCGATGAAAATTTGATGGAATATATTATTGAAGCTGTGCAGTCTTATGCAACATTGGGAGAAATAACAAATGTTTTAAGAGATGTATACGGTGAATACAACGAATCAGTCATTTTATAAAACTAATAATTGTTTTTCATTAAGGAGGAAGACAAAATGGAAGAGAGAATCAGAGTTGTTATTGGGAAACCCGGACTTGATGGGCATGATAGAGGGGCAAAAGTAGTATCAAGAGCTTTGAGAGATGCTGGCATGGAAGTGATATATACTGGAATAAGACAAACACCTTCAGAAATTGTAGAAACAGCAATTGAAGAAGATGCTGATATAATTGGTCTTTCAATTCTTTCAGGGGCTCATATTAGATTAAGTAGTAAATTGATAGACAAAATGAAAGAAAAACACGTCGAAAATATTCCCGTATTTTTGGGAGGCATTATTCCTGAAGACGATATCCCAGAATTGAAAAACATTGGAATAGCAGAAGTATTTGGTCCAGGTACTCCATTAGAACTAATTATACAGAAGGTGAGAGATATTGTCTTGGGCAAAAAAGTATGATCAAATAATTGATGGCTTTAATAATGGTGAAAAATATGCACTTGCCAAGATGATAACGCTGGTTGAAAATAATCCAGATGAAGCATGGGAAATTATTCAAAAACTACCAAAACCCAATAAACAAGCACATGTTATTGGCATAACAGGTAGCCCTGGAGCTGGGAAGAGTACTTTAACTTCAAAATTAGTAAAGGATTTATCTGAAAAACACAAGATTGGTATTATTGCAGTTGATCCAAGTAGCCCTTTTTCAGGCGGAGCCTTCTTAGGAGACAGAATTAGGATGAGACATTTATCTGGAGAAAATGTATACATAAGAAGTGTGGCGTCTCGTGGAAGTGTTGGGGGCCTATGTGATTCGATATATGATATAGTGGACGTTATGAATAGTTATGGATTTGAAAAAATAATCATAGAAACTGTTGGAGCTGGTCAATCTGAAGTTGAAGTTGTGTATGTAGCTGATACGATTTTATTGGTTATGTCTCCAGATTCTGGAGATGAAGTACAGATGTTTAAAGCTGGAATAATGGAAATAGCAGATATATACGTAGTTAATAAAAATGATTTGCCTGAAGCTTCAGGATTTTTGGCTCAGTTGAAAAATACTCTATCTTTGGAGTATGAAGAAAAGTCAAAAAGAAAAATATTCAGTATTAGTGCTTTAAAGAATGATGGTTTAGACGAATTAATGGAAGATTTATTAAATCATAAAGATAAGTTAATAGAAGAAGGACTTTTAAAAGATAGAATCATTAGGAGAAGAAAAAGAAGAGCAAGAAGTAACATAATTAGAAAGATAGATTTGTTCGTTAAAAATTATGATCCTGACAATAAAGATTTATTTGAAATAAAAAGGGATATTATTGGGCAAATAAGCAAGGAGGAGTTCAATGAAGGGTAAAATAGATCACATTGGAATTGCTGTCAATTCCATCAAAGAATCTATAAAACTGTATAGTGAATTGCTTGGTGTTAAACCATCTGGAGAAGAAGTTTTAGAAGAAAGAGGATTGAAAGTAGCTTTTTTAGAAATGGGAGATACAAGAATAGAATTGTTAGAACCTTTGAACGAAAATTCTCAGGTTTCAAAGTTTTTGTCGAAAAAAGGTCCAGGCTTTCACCATATGGCTTATGAAGTAGAAAACGTTGAACAAAGCATTGAAAAAGCCAAAAATTTGGGGTTTAAACCACTTACTGATGAGGGACAACCTGGTGCCCATAACACGACAATAGTATTTTTACATCCAAAATCAGCCAATGGAATCCTCACAGAGTTAGTACAACACAATAAATAGGAGGTTTATATAATGTCTGATAAAAATTTTGATAATTTATTGGAAGATTTTCGTGAAAAAGATGAGTCTCTTAACTACGGTGGTGGAAAAGAGAAAATCGAAAAGCAACATGGAAAAGGTAAATTAACTGCAAGGGAAAGAATAGATCTTTTACTTGATGAAGGATCTTTTGAAGAGATAGATAAATTTGTAAAACACAGAAGTACTTATTTTGGATTGGATAAAAAATCTTTTCCATACGACGGTGTAGTTACTGGCTTTGGAACTATCAATGGCGAAAAAGTCGCTGTTTTCTCACAAGATTTTACAGTCCAAGGTGGTTCTTTGGGAGAAATGCACGCCAAAAAAATAATGAAAATCCAGGATTTGGCTATGAAATATGGAATACCTGTTATTGGAATAAACGATTCAGGTGGAGCAAGAATTCAAGAAGCTATAGATGCATTATATGGATATGGTGGTATTTTTTACAGAAATACTATCTCATCTGGTGTTATCCCTCAAATAACTGTTATAGCAGGGCCTTGTGCCGGGGGGGCGGTTTATTCACCTGCAATTACCGATTTTATAATTATGGTTGATAAAACATCCCAAATGTTCATCACAGGTCCTCAAGTTATAAAAGCTGTCACAGGAGAAAACGTAGATAAAGAAAAACTCGGAGGCGCTTTGGTTCATAATTCTAAGAGTGGTGTAGCTCATTTAATTGCAAAAGACGATGAACACGCTATGCAACTTTCAAGAAGGCTTATGTCTTATATCCCTCAAAATAACTTAGACCCAAAACCTGATGTTGATTTTGAAGAGTTCGATTTAAATGAAAGAATATACGATATTGTTTCTCCTAATCCTAAAAAATCTTATGATGTAAGAGAGGTTATAAATGAAATATTTGACAAAGAATCTTTCTTTGAAATACAACCTCACTTTGCTAAAAATATAGTTATTGGATTTTCCAGATTAGGTGGAAAGTCTGTAGGAATAGTTGCAAACCAACCGAATATTTTAGCTGGTTCTTTAGATATTAACGCATCTGATAAAGCTTCAAGATTTATTAGATTCTGTGATGCTTTTAATATACCTGTTATTACCTTTGTTGACACTCCAGGATTTCTACCAGGAGTAGGACAAGAACACGGAGGCATCATTAGACATGGAGCTAAATTGCTGTATGCATATTCAGAGGCAAGTGTTCCTAAAATTTCTGTTATTTTAAGAAAATCTTATGGTGGTGCTTATATAGCTATGTCATCACAACACCTTGGAGCAGATTTTGTTTTTGCCTGGCCTACTGCAGAAATCGCAGTAATGGGACCTGAGGGAGCTGCAAACATTATTTTTGCAAAAGATATTAAAAGCTCTGATAATCCCGAATTAAAAAGACAAGAAAAAATTGAAGAGTACAAAGACAGATTTGCTAATCCTTATGAAGCAGCAGCAAGAGGATATATAGAAGATATAATCGATCCTATAGAAACCAGAAGAAAATTAATGAACGCTTTAACAATGGCTGAAAACAAAGCAGAAGCAAAACCTGCTAAAAAGCATGGAAACATACCTTTATAATTGGAGGGTATTAGATGAATAATGTTGGTTTAATAACAATTAGCGGAATATTTACTGTTTTTACTGTTTTAATTATTTTAATGATTGTTTATTATCTATTTGGTTACTTTGCAAATAGAAACAGTAAAAATAAAGATCATATAAAAAATATTCCGACACCAAAAGAAACAAATAAAAATCCTGAACCAATTTCTAAATTAGAAAACCTTGAATCAAAAAATTCAGATGAAGAAATTGCAGCGATATCTGGAGCTGTTTACTCTATTATAGATAGTTCAAAATACAAAATAAAGAGTATAAACAAAAGTAAAAATGTTAGAAAAGTGAATAATTCAAGATGGGGATCTGTTCCCCCAGTTAACACTTGGAGAACAAATAGATAACGGAGGGATATAAATTGTCTAGAATATTTAAAGTAAAGGTAAATGGGAAATCATATGATGTTGAAGTTGAAGAAGTTGAATCAAATTCTTCAAACAAGAAGCCTGATCAAGAATCAAAACCTGAGCCCAATCAAGAAGTCAAAAAAACTGTTCCTACACCTTCACCAGTAAGAAATGAAGAAACAAAAGAGCCTGCGCCAGCTCCATCTTCTGACGGAAGTGAAAAAGAAGTTTTAGCTCCGTTACCAGGTGTGGTAATAGATATTAAAGTTAGAGTTGGAGACAAAGTAAATCCAGGAGATAAGTTAATGGTAATAGAAGCAATGAAAATGGAAAATGAAATCCCTTCAGAATTTACAGGAGTAGTGGATAAAATACTTGTAAGTAAAGGCGATAACGTTGACGGAGATGAGCCGGTAATAATTTTAAAATAAAATAGAACGTTTGAAATTGGGAATAGAAATCTATTCCCAATTTTTTATATGTTATTATTATCTTGCTTTTTTACAAACAAACTTAAAATTAAGCCTAAAACAAAACTCCATACCGCAGCAAGCGTAATTTGCCAATCACTTGGAAGAGCAAAAGTTATCGTATGAGCAGGTATCCAGAACCATATCAAAGTTAATAGAGCTCCTTTTAATCCTTCCTTTGGAACTCTTATTTTAAATCGTAACAAGTTGTCTAAGAACCTATGCCCTATTACCAACCATGGACCAAACATGGCATTTGTAAATACTGATTTGAAAAACGCGTTGTAGAATTCCCCGTCAGGCAAGTACCCTATATTTGTGAGGTGTTCTACAAATCCGGTAAATCCAGAAAAAACAAATTTAATAGCAATTCCAAGTATTCCCCAAACAAAAATTGATCCAATTGTCTTTAATATCGAAATCTTTTTTTTCGATAAAATGTTAGCGGCTATCTCACCTAAAGTTCCCAAAATTGCAAACTGAACAAAAGCTGATAAAAATGGATTTTCAAAAAACATTTAATTACCCCTTTCTGTAACTATCTTTTTTAATTTTCCAATCTTCTCTTCTTCACCAAGAACTATTAAAACATCGCCATTGGTTACTTTAGTTTCAGCCCTTGGATTGAATATATTTTTATTTTCTTTTTTTTGAATTGATATAACTATAAGGTTGACCAAAGATGGTAAAGAAATTTCTTTTAAAGTTTTATTAACCATCCAAGATTTTTCTGGAATTTCAACTTCTTCTAATTGTAATTCTTTGTTTGCAGCTCTTGTTACAGTTTCAAGAAATGTAACAACATTTGGCTGGGTAGCCATATATGCAAGCCTATTTCCAGATATTTCAGATTCCACTAATATTCTATCTATTCCTGCATATTCTAATTTTTTAACAGATTCAGGTTCGTTTGCCTTTGCTATAACCTTTATGTCCTTGTTTATTGTTTTAGCAGTTAAAACTGCGAACAAGTTGTCCACATCAGAAGGTAGGGTTAATATTATTGTAGATGCCTTCTCCATTCCAGCTTTTATCATTACATTTTCATCTTTTATTTCTCCTTGGCAAAAAAGAATGTCTTCCCCAAGCTCTTGTTTTAGTTGTTCTAATCTTTCCATGTTTTTATCTATTACCACAAAATCCTTATGAGATTTTAGAAGATTCCTACAAACAAAAGCCCCTGTTTTACCAGCTCCAATTACTATAAAATGTTTATCCAGATTAGCTATTTTTTTCATTCTTTTTCTTACCCCCATAATATTTTTCATTTCCCCTTCAACAATGAAAGACGTTAGTTGTGATAAAGCATAAACTCCAACTGTAATGCCACTTAATATTATAAAAATAGTGAAGACTTTTGTTGACATACTAATCCCTTCTGGGATTGTATAACCAACTGTACTTAGAGTTACAATTGTAAAAAATAAAGATTCAGTAAATTCCCAATTTTCCAAAATCATGTACCCCGATGTCCCCACAACAAAAACTAAAAATATTATCAATATTGAGAAAATAAATCTTCTCAATTTTTGAATATAAATCTCCAATTTAATCATTCCTTATTATAATTTGTAGTCACTTATATTATAATATAAATACAATTAAAATGATAGATTTATTTTCTTTATTTATCTTTACATTAAAATATGTTATTTTTTGGTTAATATTATAAAACTCAACATATTTTTTGTTATAATTGTCAAGGTATATATCCCGCTCAGAAATGGGCTAATTCCAAGGGAGGAGGTGCAACAATGGCTAGAGAGAGATTCTACGAAACAATGATCGTTATCAAACCTACCCTTTCAGAAGAAGAAAGAACTAATTTAACTGAAAAGGTAAAAGGTTGGATAACAGATACTGTTGATGGAACTATCGAAGAAGAAAAAAGATGGGGTTTGAGAAAATTTGCTTACAGAACTCAAAAAGAAAACTTAAACGAAGGTGACTACACATATTTTGTGTATAAAGCTAACCCTGAAAAAATCAACACTTTAGACGAAAGATTCCATATTACACAAGATATAGTTAGACATCTAACTATAAGAAGAGAAGATTTAGACAAAAAAGCTAAATCAAAAGAATCAAATATAACTGTAGAAGAACCAGTATCCGAAGAAAATTCAGCGGAGTGATTATAAATGTCTATTGCGTATAACAAGATAATTCTTGTCGGAAGACTTACAAGAGATCCAGAAGTAAGGTCAACTGTTAGTGGTTCTAATGTTGCCAATTTTTCATTAGCCGTTGACAGACAATCTAAAAACAATAATGACGTTGATTTTATCAATATAGTTGCTTTTGGAAGACAAGCTGATTTTGCAAGTAACTATCTTTCTAAAGGAAAGCTTATTCTTGTTGAAGGACAATTAAGAATTAACAAATGGACTGATAGAAATGATGTGAAAAGAGAATCTGCTGAAGTTTGGGCTAATAGAATGACCTTTATGGAAACAAAAAAGGCTCAAATGGAGAGTCAATCTTATGACGATATGAACATTGAAGTTGAAGAAGGGTACTCAAACAATAATGATAAAAAGAAGAACGCTATTCAAGATATAGATGATGAATCGTTTTCAGACGAAATGCCTGGGTTCGATGAAGATCCATTTGGAGATATTGAGAGCGATTTAAGCTCTGACGATAATCCATTATAGGATGATGGAGGTGAAATTTAATGGCATATAGAAGAAAGAGAAGAAGAGTAAAAAAATGTAAATTATGTTCAATGAAAGTTAACTACATTGATTATAAAGACTTAAATTTATTATCTGATTATATAAACGAAAAAGGTAAAATATTACCAAAAAGAGTCACAGGGAACTGTTCAAAACATCAAAGATTATTAAGACAAGCTATTCATAGATCAAGACATGTAATGTTATTACCTTACACAACAGATCAATAATAATTTGCGGGAGGCTATTGCCTCCCGTTTGTATTAGTTTAACTCATATGGTAAAATATTTAGGGAGGTGTTGGAATGAAAGTTTTACTACTTAAAGATGTTAAAAATCTTGGAAATAAAAATGAGATTGTAGATGTTTCAGATGGGTACGCAAGAAACTATCTTTTGCCAAAAGGATTTGCAACAGAAGCAGGATCGGGAAAAATAAAACACATAAAAGACATGAAAAAGGTGGAAAAAAAGAAAAAGGAAAACCAAAGAAAAACTTCAGAAGATTTGTTGGAAAAATTACAATCTCACACCTATGAGATAAAAGCAAATGCTGGAGAAAATGGTAAACTTTTTGGAGCTATCACTTCAAAGGATTTAACAAAAAGAATAAAAGAAGTCGCAGGAATTGATTTTGATAAAAAATGGTTTAACGAAAAAATTAATATAAAAGAATTAGGGAAGCATATTATAAGGGTAAAACTGCCCCAAAATGTTAAAGGCGAAATAAAAATTAACGTTATTCCAATTAAATAAACGGTGGTTTTTAAACCACCGCATTTTTTTAGGAGTGAACAATTTTGGAATTTATCATAAAATCAAAGGCATTATATACCACTTGGATCTATTATAAACCTGATAGAATTTTGTTTGACTGTGGAGAAGGCATTAGTGCTAAATTGGGTAATAAGATTTATGGTATAGAAAAAATATTTCTTTCCCACTCTCATATTGATCATATTGCTGGACTTTGGGGACTAATTAATACAAGAAACAACGCAATGGGTTCAAGAGAAAAGGATTTAACAATATATTATCCAGAAAATTCTAGGCAAATTGAATCATATTTAAAGTTTATCTTAGACTCAAACAATCATTTAAGATATAAATTAGATATAATGCCTTTATCTCTTTTTGATAAAATTGGTTTAAAGAATGGTAGATTCATTGAACCGTTTAAGACTTTACATACCCCTGCCGAAAAATCTTATGGTTATAGAATAATAGAAAGAAGAAACAAATTAAAAGAAAAATACCAATCTTTTTCACAAAATGAAATAATAGATATTGTAAAAAAATATGGACGTGAAGAATTGAACGATTATTATGAAGCAAATATTTTGACTGTTTCTGGTGATTCACTGCCTATTTCACCAGAGATAGCAAATTCAGCTGAAACGTTAATACATGAATGTACTTTTTTTGTTGAAGAAGACAGAAAAATAAGAAATCACACTTCTTTAAATGAATTAAAAGAATTGATAAGAAAAAGTAATCCAAAAAGAGTTATAATTTATCATGTATCAAGTAGATATAATTCTTTAATTAGAATAAATGAGAGCTTACTTAGAGAAGAATTCCCTAATATTGATATAAGTATCATACACCCTGAAAAAACTCATAAATTATAATTTTTTAATCTTGGTTTATCAAAGGAGGGAGTATTATGCCACAATGGGCTTTTTGGATAATACTATCAGTAATATTTGGTTTCGTTGAAATAATATCACCAACATTTTTCTTTTTCTGGTTCGCAATAGGTGCCTTAGTATCAGGAGTAGTTTCTCTGTTTATAGAATCTTTTACATTGAACTTAGCTATTTTTATAATTGTTTCTTTATTATTGTGGATCTCAACAAGAAAAATTGTATCAAGATGGTATAAAAACTCTTCCCCAAACAAGCTTTATTTGGATACTCTTGAGGGTAGAGAAGGGGTTATTAGAGCCATTGATAATGAAGGTAAAATGATCGTAAATATTAAAGGAGATCAATGGAGAGCTTATAGTGAAGATGATTCTCAAGAACTCAATGTTGGAGATAAAATAAAAGTAACAAAAAAATCTGGAAATATAATCTATGTTAAAAAAATAGATAAGGGGGAATAATCATGTCAATGTATGTATTAATTATACTTGCTTTATTTTTGATTTTCATCGTTTCTGGTAGTTTGAAAATTGTAAGACCTTATGAAAAAGGTCTTGTAGAAAGACTTGGTAGATATCACAGAACTGTTGAATCTGGATTGAACTTTATAGTTCCTTTTGTTGAAAGAATTACAAAAATTGACATTAGGGAAACTGTTATAGACGTCCCACCTCAAGAAGTTATTACCAATGATAACGTTATAGTAACTGTAGATGCTGTAATATACTATGAAATTACAGATGTTTACAGAGTAATTTATAATGTTGGAGATTTCTCTTCAGCTGCAGTTAAATTAGCACAAACAAATCTAAGAAATGTAATTGGTGAGCTCGAACTTGACCAAACACTAACTTCGAGAGAAAGAATAAACACAAAATTAAGGGAAGTTTTGGATGATGCAACTGATAAATGGGGTGTAAAAGTAACAAGAGTTGAAATCAAAAAAATAGACCCGCCAGATGATATTATGGATGCTATGAGTAGACAGATGAAAGCTGAAAGAATGAAAAGAGCAGCTATTTTAGAATCTGAAGGTTATAAACAATCAGAAATTAAAAAAGCTGAAGGTGACAAAACAGCTGCAATACTTAAAGCAGAAGGTCAAGCAGAATCTGTTAAGAGAGTAGCAGACGCGGAAAAATATAAACTTACTGAAGAAGCTGCTGGTAGAGCAAATGCGATTGAGAAAGTGTTCAAAGCAATTCATGAAGGTAATCCAACTCAAGATCTTATTACAATAAGATACCTTGATGCTTTAAAAGACATTTCTAATGGACAAGCAAGTAAGATTTTCTTGCCTTATGAAATATCAGGTGTTTTAGGTTCTGTTTCAGCTATGTTCGAAGCAACAAAAACTGATTTGCAAAATAAAAATGAAAACAAAGAAAATAAAAAATAATGGTGATTAAATGTTTTTATATTCTATTATTATAAATTTAATAGCTGCAATAATTGCGTATTTTATTATGAAATATGCTACTATTCAAAATCTCAAAATACCTAACATAGTTGAGTATTTTTCTATATATGGATTAACTAGTATATCTTTAATTTTAATCTACATCAAAGGATTTTATAATAATGCTTTACTTTTAGAGATGTTAATTACTTTCATTTATATTTTGTATTATTTAAGATCTATTGATTCGTCCAGGAAAAAATACCATGAGAGATTTAGATCTATGATATTATCTTTTGGATATACAAGAAGTAGTTATTTTGAATCTTTTTTATCAAAAAAGATAATAAACAAAATTCTTGAAAGTTTTTTTTATGGAGTTGGAATTCATTTTTTATTTAATGTTTTATTGATGGATTTTCATGATGAATTGAATATACTTACAATTATTATACCTACTATATTTTTCTTTATTTCTTCATTAATGAAAACTCTTAAGACAGGAAAATTATACAAAGTTGTAAAGTAGACTAAATATATCGGCGTTATAATACCTATGTAGGGTATTAAATAATTAAATAATGGAGGTTATATAATGGCTTTATTAGATGACAACACAAGAGAACAGGTAAAAGATTTACTTTCAAAAATGGAAAATAACGTAAAATTTGTTTTATTTCAGGGAGAAAATGAATATTCAAAAGTAACAGGTGAATTATTAAATGAATTGAAAGAAGTAGAACCTAAAATAGAATTAGAAATGTTGAATATTGACGACCCAAAAGCTGATGTTTATGACATTGAAAAAGATTTAACCCCAGCCATTGTTTTATTAGATAAAGATAATAATGACAACGGAATAAGGTTCTATGGAATCCCTTCTGGTCACGAATTTTCCACTTTATTACAAGACATACTTTCAGTATCGTCAGGAAACAGAGTAGACTTTTCTGAAGAAACACAAAATAAGATCAAAACAATTGATAAAAAAATGAGAATTAGAGTATTCATAACTCCAACATGTCCATACTGTCCAAAAGCTGTATTTTCTGGACATCAATCAGCTTTATTAAATGATAATATTATCGGAGAGATGATTGAAGCTAACGAGTTTGGTCCACTTTCTTCAGAACATGGTGTAAGCTCAGTTCCTCATACTGTTATTGAAATATTCAATGGCGATGAATGGGAAAAATCTGGTGAATTTATTGGGGCTTATCCAGAGCAACAATTCATCGATGAATTAATGAAAGCGGTAGGATAATAGATAACAACAATTGGTGGCCTTTTTAGGCCACTTTTTTAAAGGAGGACGTTAAATGTTTTTCGACATGGGTACTGCAAACAAAAAACAAGAGATAAAAGATAATTACGACATAGTTATCATTGGCGGTGGCCCGGCTGGTATTTCAGCTGGAATTTATGCCGTTCAAGGTGGGCTTAAACCTTTAATTATTGAAAAAACTGTTGAAGGCGGGCAAATGAACTTCACAGAATTAGTAGAAAATTATCCTGGGTTTAAATCAATTGAAGGCTCTGAAATTGCTGAAAAGTTTGGCGATCACGCAAAACACTATGGAGTTGATTTTCATTTTTCAACAGTAACGAAAATAGTAAATAATGAAGAAAATAAAATTGTTAAAACTGATGATGGAAAGGTTATAAATACAAAAGTTATTATTATAGCAACAGGGGCAAACCCTAAACCATTAGGAGCAGAAGGAGAAAAAGATTTCTTTGGAAAGGGAATTTCTTATTGTGCATCTTGTGATGGACATTTCTTTAAAGACCAAAAGGTTGCAGTAATTGGTGGAGGTAATACAGCTTTAGAAGAATCATTATATTTAGCAAAAATAGCCAAAGAAGTAGTGATAATACATAGAAGAGATAAACTTAGAGCAGATAAATTATATCAAGATAGAGCTATGGCATTAGACAATGTCACTTTTAAATTTGACTCAGAGGTCGTTGCTTTTAAAGGAGATAAAAAATTAAAAACTCTATCAATAAAAGATAAAAAAGAGAATAAAGTGTACGATGAAGATTTTGATGGGGCATTTGCTTTTATAGGCCATGTTCCAGCAACGGGATTTTTAGGTGATATGTTAAAAACTGATTCAAGGGGTTATATTGAAACTGACCAAAATATGGAAACTAATTTAAAAGGAATATACGCTGTCGGAGATGTTAGGAATACTATCTTAAGACAAGTTGTAACTGCTGTTGCAGATGGAGCTATTGCCGCTTCACACGCTGTAAGAGAATATTTTTAATAATATTAATATTTAAAGAGGCTTTGAGGCCTCTTTTTTATTTTTTCTATTCTTAATTAAAATGTATTTATTATGTAAATTGTAAATATGTTAATAGATATAAAATATAAATAATAAAAATATAAGGGGTGGTAATTTTGTTTAATGAAGCATTAACTTTTGATGATGTACTCTTACTGCCAAAGTATTCTGATATAGTTCCTAGTCAAGTAAATACAAGGACGAGATTGGTTAAAGACATATATTTAAACGTTCCTTTTTTATCTGCTGCAATGGATACAGTTACCGAAACAAGAATGGCAAAAGCTGTTGCAAGGGAAGGCGCTGCTGGTGTTATACACAAAAATATGCCTATTGAAGAACAAGCTTACAAAGTTTCAAAGGTAAAAAGAGCCGAAAATGGAGTTATCACGGATCCTATAACCATTTCTCCAGATACAAAAATAAAAGAAGCTGAGCAATTAATGAAAGAATACAAAATTGGAGGGTTACCCGTAGTTGATAAATACAATAAACTTTTAGGTATACTAACCAATAGAGATATAAGATTTGAAAGAAATTCTACTAAACAAGCTAAAGAATTGATGACAAACTATAGAAATCTTGTTGTTGCTGGACCTCAAATTGGATTAGAAAAAGCAAAAGAAATATTACACGAGAATAAAATAGAAAAGTTACCTATAGTAGACAAAAACAACAAAATCATAGGTTTGATAACTATAAAAGACGTAATGGCTGTAATAGAAAAACCTCTTGCTTCAAGAGATAAAAAAGGTCGTTTGATTGTTGGCGCTGCTATCGGTGTTTCTGACGGACTTGAAAGAGCTAAAAAATTAATAGAAAGTGGGGTGGATTTTTTAGTTCTTGATTCTGCACATGGACATTCCAGTAATATAATTAATCTTTTGAAAAAATTGAAAGATTATGATAAAAACACCCCTATAATAGTTGGAAATATAGCAACTAAAGAAGCTGCAATAGATTTAATAAACGTTGGAGCAGACGCTCTAAAAGTAGGTATTGGCCCTGGATCAATTTGTACAACAAGAATCGTTGCTGGAATAGGTGTACCACAGTTAACAGCTATAATGAATGTTAATTCTGTTGCTAAAGAAAATAATATACCAATAATAGCTGATGGAGGCATAAGATTTTCCGGCGATATAGTAAAAGCATTGGCCGCTGGAGCATCTACTGTTATGATGGGAAGTATTTTTGCTGGTACTGAGGAAGCCCCAGGAGAAACCATTATTTATAATGGTAGAAAATTTAAAACATACCGAGGGATGGGGTCTATAAGTGCAATGAAAAAAGGATCCAAAGACAGATATTTCCAAGATGATGTAGAAGAAGTAGATAAATTAGTGCCTGAAGGTGTCGAGGGTATGGTTGCTTTCAAGGGAGAAGTAGCTGACTTAATACACCAACTACTTGGTGGTGTAAAATCTGGTATGGGATACATAGGAGCAGGGAATTTAAATGAACTTTTAGAAAAAGCGGAATTTGTAAAAATTTCTCCTTCTGGGATGAAAGAAAGCCACGCACATGATATTAAAATTACTAAAGAATCACCTAATTATTTTTTATCTGGGAATTAAATTTAACCTATCTTGTTAATTTATTTCTTTTTATATTAAATTTTCTTGACATTTTTTAATTTTATATGTATAATTGTGTTAAAAGGGGGTGACTGTATGGAAAATATAGTTGAAGACCTAAACGAATTGATTGATATTAGACACATTATTGATGCATATGTGAGTTTTAAAGAAACAAAGTACAAAATACCATACAGCGAGATATTTCTAAACACCAATATAGAAAAATCTGTTAAAGACATTTTGGAAAAAGAAGAGGGCTTCTTTATAAAAAATTCTGAAATAGCAAAATACTATAAAAAATCAAAATATGAAACAATCGATGTTGGTGATTTGTTTTTGCTTATGGAAAAATTTGAACAACTTGGTTTCAAATTAGATTATCTATTTTCAAGAGATAATAATGAACTTTTTTTAAAAGCAATAAAAACTGATGACATCAATAAAAATACTAACGATTCTTTGGAGTGAATTTTTAATGACTATTAGCAGAAAATTCATTTTAAAGGGCAGGGTGCAAGGTGTTGGTTTCAGATTTTTTGCAACAAAAAACGCAAATGCTTTAGGAATAAAAGGTACAGTTAAAAATCTTACGAATGGGAATGTAGAAATTTTTGCGAAAGGTGAAGATTCAAAGATAGAACAATTCAAAGCTAAATTGATAAAGGGAAATTCTTTTTCAAGAGTAGAAGACATTGAAGAATACGATGTTTCAAATGATGAAATTAATAATGATGACTTTCACGTTAGATATTAAAAATAGTGCTGAAAAAATCAGCACTATTTTATATATTTCTATTGTTGTCCTTGAGGATCAGTGGAACTAACAGCTTGTCTTGTCCCAAGTTTTTCATCTAAAGCTAATAAAGCTTGTACATTGTCTCCAATTAATTCTAATTTATTTTTTATATCTCCTGTGGTTTTTTCTTCTTCTACTTGTTCAGTTACAAACCATTGTAAAAAGTTATCCATCGCATGATCATTTTCTTCAATTGAAAGATCAACTAATTTATTAATTGAATCAGTTACAAATTCTTCGTGTTCTAAAGCATCCTTATACACTTCAAAAGCATTTGACCAATCATGTTTTGGTTCATCAATGGGTAGAAGTTTTACTTTACCACCTCTATCTAAAATAAAATCGTACATCTTTCTTGCATGAAGCATTTCTTCTTGAACTTGTGCATCCATCCAATTGGCAAATCCTTCTAAATTTTTAGAAACAAAATATGCTGCCATTGATTGATAAAGATAAGCAGAATATAATTCCTTATTCAATTGTTTGTTTAATGCATCTATTAATTTTTCTTTCATAGCCATATATAAAACCTCCTTAAATTTGATTTCTATTTATTAAAATTATAGCACAACATTATTTCATTCATAAAAAACTTTTTTTAATTTTTTTGGGTTTAATCTAAAATTCGTCCCTTTACCTTGGTGAAAATGGTGTTTTTCAAGAAGGTGTACTGACAGATCTGTAAAAATAATTTCTTCATCATTAGAAATATTTTTTACTATCACATTTATCTTTCTAAAAATTCCGTCTTCAAAGGGGCATGCCAAAAAACCCCTTGATTCATCAACTCTGACATCCCATTTTTCATCTACTTTTATTGATTCTCCAAGGCCTTTTCTTCCTTCGTTCATAACATAATGCATTTTTTCAACGAGGTCTGTATAATCTATACCCATAGATTCCATAATTTCTTCATCTTTTTCAATGATATCTACTAATTCTCTCTGATCATCTCCAAGAAATCCTTCTGAAGTAATTTCACCAGGCTGCATGTTATCTTTTGCTTTTTTTAGTTCAGGAGTCATTTTCATAATTATCCCTCCAAATTATGCAAACTTATCGTAATAAATTTTATCTTCTTTCATTTGGTTATCTTTCATCACATTTATACAAGCGTTCAGCATTCCAGGGCTACCACAAAGATATCCTTCTTTCTCTTTTTCATTATCAATTTGATTTTTAAGGTATTTATCCAAAACATCAGTTATTAGGCCTGTTTCTCCTTCCCATTTATCTTCTGGTTCAGGGTCTGATAAGGCGGGGATAAAATGAAGATTTTTCATTTTTTTCTCCATTTCTTCAAAATATTCAACATAGTAGAGATCTTTTTTTGAACGAGCCCCAAAAAAATACCAAATTTCTCTATCAAACATTTCTTTTTCATACATGTCTTCAATTATAGATTTTATAGGAGCCATACCAGAACCTCCTGCAACACAAACCATTGTAGCGTCTGTATCTCTTCTGTAAAAATCTCCAAAGGGACCAACTATGTTTAGATTCTGGCCTTCTTCTAAATGTTCATGAACATATGTTGTAGCAATTCCACCCGGTACCAATCTTATCAAAAATTCCAGATGGCTTTTATCTGACGGTACCGAAGATATAGAGTATGCTCTCTGAGTTTGTTCTTTTATTTTCCCGTATTTTGGAATTATCAATTGTGAATATTGCCCAGCTTTAAAATCAATTGATTCTGGTTCTAAAAGCTCGAGTCTAACTTCTTTTATATCGTGTGTCATATCTTTTATAGATTCAATTTTAGTTTTAAATTCTCTAACATTGAATAATTCTTCTGGTATTTCTATTTTTATATCTTCTTTCACTTTTATCTGACACGAAAGTCTTATTCCCTCTTTTTTTTCATTTTCTTCAAGCAATGGGGCTTCTGTTGGAAGTATTGGCCCAATATCAGAAAGCACTTTCACTTTACATGCACCGCAACTACCCCTACCTCCACAAGCTGAAGGTATAAATATTCCTTGTTCACTAAGTGTAGTTAAAAGAGGATTACCCCCATCGACTTTTATTTTTTTTGAACCTTCGTTTATATCTAATTCAACTTCTCCATAATTGTTTACTAAGGAGTCAACAACAGTTATAATAGCAGCCAATATTGCAGTAAGTATGGCAACTATTAATGGAGCTGCAAAATATCCCATATATTATCACCTCACTGAACTGCTAACATGCCTGAAAATCCCATAAAAGCAATTGCCATAAAACCAATTGTAATTAAAGTTATTCCAGGTCCTTTTAACCCTGCTGGAACTGGTGCTCTGTCTGTCTTTTTCCTTATAGCGGCAAGAGCCATTATTGCTAACCACCAACCAAGGCCTGAACCAAATCCAAATATTATTGATTGAATAAAATTATAGTCTCTTAATTGCATGAATAATGCAACACCAAGTATTGCACAATTAACTGTAATCAATGGTAGAAATATTCCCAATGCCATATATAAATTCATTGAAACTCTTTCTATTATCATTTCTAATACTTGCACAGTTGCAGCAATAACAATTATGAATACAATATATCTCAAATATTCTATTTCAAAAGGAACTAATATGTAATTATAAACCAACCAGTTAATAGCGGTTGTAATTGTCAAAACAAATGTAACGGCCATTCCTAAACCATTTGATGAATTGTAGTCTTTAGATACAGATATAAAAGAACACATTCCCAAAAAGTTAGCTAATAATATATTACTTGTGAATATAGAAGCAAAAAATAGTATAAAAGGACTAATATCAGGTGCCATTATTTAGCCTCCTTTTTTTCCATAATGCCTTTGAAAACCCAAATCAAAATAGCCAGCATGAAAAATGCGCTTGGTGGCATTACCATTATTGTCCATTTTATGAAACTTTCTGGTAAAACATTCATCCCAAAGATGGTTCCAAATCCTAAAAGTTCCCTTACAAAAGCTATAATCAATAAAACATACATGTAACCTGCTCCAGAAGTTATTCCATCCCAGAACGATATAACAGGTTTGTTTGATTGTGCAAAAGCTTCTGCTCTACCCATGATAATACAGTTAGTTATAATCAACCCAACATAAGGACCTAAAGCTCTACTTATTTCAGGGAGATAGGCCTTTAAAATTATGTCTACAATTATAACGTAAAAAGATATAATCAAAGTTTGAACGATCATTCTTACCTTCCTTGGAATCAAAGATTTTATAATGGATACTGTAAGGTTTGTGAAGCCCATTACCAATATAACTCCAATTGCCATTATTAGTGTATTTTCCAATTTGTTGGTAACAGCTAAAGTACTACATATTCCTAAAATCTGAACAAATATCGCATTATTTGTCCACAAATTATCTTTTAAAATTCCTCTTGCAGTATTATTAGCCATCATTCATCACTCCCAAGAAGATCCTTCAATTTTTTTATTGCATTGTTTATTATAGTTTTCATTGATTGAGACGTGTTAGTTGCACCAGTTATAGAGTCGAATTCTGAATTTTCATGATTATAATCTCCATCTCCACCAATGTTTATTGATATTCCATTTTCAGAGATTTTCTCATTTCTAAACTGATCCCTAAACCATTTTTCTTCTATTCTTCCACCTAATCCAGGTGTTTCATTATGAGAAATAATATCCAGCCCAATGACTCGTGTGACGTCCTCATTTACGGCTAATACTCCATTAACAGTTCCCCAAAGAGCATTACCGCTAAATCGGTATGCATATATTTTTTCATTTTCAACTGTAGTTGAATAGAGGGTTGTTTCTTTTATTTTTTCTTCGGTTAACCCTTCAAAAATGTCTAATGCTTCTTCATCCGTACCATAAACAATATCCATAGCGTTCAAAAAAGCCCTAACCTCAAAAAGTTTTTCATTAATTTCAACCCTTTCTTTCGTTACATCGTTAGCAAAAGCCAAAACAAAAACAAATACAAAACTCACTATGAAAGTAAATATTATTGTGTATAGTTTTCCTTGTTTATTCATGACTTCACCTTCTTTTTTAGATTAATTTGGTCTAAAAGAGAAGCGAAAGTGTTTCCCATTAAAATGCCAAAACTTGTCCCTTCTGGAAATAGAGAAAATGTTCTAACAAGAACAGTTGTAACCCCAATTATCATTCCATAAAACCACTGAGATGAAGATTTTTTTGGAGCCGAAACAGGATCTGTAGCCATAAAAACTGTTACAAAAATTAATGAGCCAGACATTAAAGCCTGAATAGGCGGTAATGCACTATCTACTCCTGCCCAATAAAGAGCACCAGTTAATACTGCTGCTGATAAGAACGTAGATAGTATGATTCTCCAACTCGCTGTTTTTGTCCATATTAAGTATATTGCAGCTAAAGCAATTAGCAATATCGAACTCTCACCAAAAGAACCGGCTCTTATTCCAAAAAACAAATCCATATTTGAAACCTGTTCTCCAGCCCTTAACAAAGATAAAGGTGTTGCAGAAGTTACTGCATCAACTCCAAAGTTTCCTGGTTTTATCCAACCAGATGCCATTACATTTGCAAATGTAATGTAAATAAAAATTCTGGCTGTAATTGCTGGATTAAAAATGTTTCTTCCAAATCCACCATAAACTTCTTTACCAAATAAAACACCAAATACAGTGCCTATTACAGCAATCCACCAAGGTGTAAGTGGAGGTAAAGATAACACTATTAAAAAACATGTTACTAAAACTGCTTCTGAGACTTTTTTATTTCTTCTTTTTTCCATGATCCATTCTGTGAAAATACCTGCCCCAAAGACAAAAGCAGATAACCATAAGAGCCTTATCCCATACAGATAAATTGCAAATAGATAAATTGGTATTAATGAGTAGATTACTCTTCTCATCATTATCTGTTTTTGAAACACTTTTTCACCCCCAAAAATTTTTTAATAAATATTTAATAATCCTCTCTATATTTTAACATAAAAACAGTAGTTTGACAATATTTTGACATTTACATTAGTTTGTTTATAAAACTATTTTAAGGTATAATTTTAATGTTTTAACTTATTTATAATTAGAAATTTATTTTGGAGGATGATAAAAATGGAAAAATTGATCGATAATTTTTTAAAATTTGTACAAATTGAAACCACATCTGATGATTATTCAAATTCTTTTCCAAGCACCAGTTCTCAAATAGCTTTTGCCAAAATATTGAAAAAGTATTTAGAAGAGATTGGTTTGGAAGATATAGATTTGGATAATAACGGATATTTGATGGCTACTTTACCTTCTAATAATCCAAATGCAACTGATGTAATAGGTTTTATATCCCACATGGACACTTCCCCAGATATGTCAGCAAAAAATGTTAATCCTAAAATTATCGATTACAAAGGCGGAGACATAGTTTTAAACGAAGAAAAAGATATTGTTTTAAAAGAAGTCGATTATCCAGAAATAAAAAATTATATTGGACAAAAACTGATAATTACTGATGGGCTTTCTCTTTTAGGAGCGGATGATAAAGCAGGTATTGTAGAAATTTTGTCTGCATTAGAATATTTTTTAGAAAATCCTGATGAAAAACATGGAAAGATAAGGATATGCTTCACTCCAGACGAAGAAATTGGGAAAGGTGCTGATAAATTTGATGTTGAAAAATTTGGTGCTGATTTTGCCTACACAATAGATGGAGGACCTATTGGCGAGTTCAGTATTGAAAATTTTAACGCAGCCACTGCAAAAATAGAAGTTTTTGGGAATAGCGTTCATCCTGGAACAGCGAAAGACAAGATGATCAACGCTATTTTAGTGGCAAATGAATTTATAAATATGTTTCCTGAATTTGAAAAACCTGAACACACTGAGAATTACGAAGGTTTTTATCATTTTGTTAATTTTGAAGGTAAAGCAGAACACAGTTCTTTAACTATGATTATTAGAGATCATGATCAAGATTTTTTTGAACATAGAAAAAAAGAGACTTTAAAACATGCGGACTTTATAAACAAAAAATATGGAGATGTTTTGAAGATAAACATTACAGATTCTTATTACAACATGAAAAATATAGTTCTTAAGAATAAAAATATTATAGATTTGGCTAAAAAAGCTTATGAAAAAAATGATGTTGAATTCAAACAAATCCCTATAAGAGGTGGCACAGACGGAGCTAGACTTTCTTATATGGGATTACCCTGCCCAAATATTTTTACTGGTGGACACAATTATCACGGAAAATTTGAATATATTCCTATTGATTCAATGAGAAAAGCAAGAGATATAATTATTGATATAATAAGAGGATAAATAAGAAAGCCTCGATTTTTAAAAATCGAGGCTTTCTTTTTTAATTTTTATTTTTGAAAAATTTTTTTATTTTTTTCTAATTTGTTTCCCCCCATTAGATCTTCCATGGCTTTTAAATAGTGCTCTTCTTTTATACCAGGAATTAGTTCATTTTTTGAAATGTTTTTTAAAATAACTATATTTTGCATTCTTGCATCTTTTAGATCTTTATCAAATATCCTGTATAATTTAATGTTTCTTTTTTTTGCCTCATTTTCTATTTCTTCATGTGTTGTTTCTTTGTCTTCACCTAACCTTACAAAAACAGTTTGCCAAGAAGTATCATAATATATCAAGGAGCCACCATTTTTAGAAAAATTATTCATCCCTCTTAACGCTTCAGTTTTTTCCAATGATATTACGAGGTCAGCAGTTCCTTTTCTAATTAAAGAGGCATGTACTTTATCACCTATTCTCAAATGAGATTGAACTGTACCCCCTCTTTGAGCCAAACCATGAGTATCAACACCTTTTGCATTTAATCCGGCATAATCTGCTGAGCGAATTAATATTTCACTTAAAAGGCCTATCCCTTGGCCACCCACACCAATCATATATACGTTGAATACATCATTCATATTTTTATCCCCCTCAATTACATTTTTTCATATTTAATAGCGGTTACTGGACAAGTTTGGATACAAGATCCATCACCAATACATAAATCTGGATGAACGTGAATATCTCCATTTTCATCTTTTTGGAATGAAGGACATGCAAAGTCTTCAACACAAACATAGGAATGATCACAAATCTCTTGATCAATGTAAACTTTATTTCCTTTGAATGTACCCTTTTTTCTCTGTTCTCTTGTAAATTTCAACATACAAGGGTGCTTCGCAATAATCACGCTAAATCCTTTTTCTTTCGTTGCTTCTTTGACCATTTCATATAATTTTGTTTGAGAGTAAGCGTCAACTTCTTTGACGTTTTTAACTCCAAAGCCTTCAAGCATTTTTTTAATCTGTATTTTATCTGTTACTTCATTGAAGTTATGACCAGTACCAGGATGGTTTTGATGCCCAGTCATAGCTGTTGTTCCATTTTCCATAATAACAAGGGTAACATTATGGTTATTGAATACGGCGTTTACTATTCCTGGTAATCCAGCGTGGAATAGTGTTGAATCACCCAAAAAAGCAACAACTTTTCTTTCGTCGTTAAATAAAGACAATCCTGATGCTGTTCCCATAGAATGCCCCATCGATAAGAGAACTTGTCCCATTTCATATGGAGGCAAAAATCCGAGTGTATGACACCCAATATCTGCTACTGTAATATCCTCTTTATCTAAAGCTTTTTTGATTGCATAAAAAGCAGATCTATGACCACAACCTGGACAAAGTTGAGCTGGTCTTACTGAAACTGATGGTGCGTTTTCCTCATAATTCATTTCTGGAAGTATATCTGGCCATTCATTTCGAAGAACTTCATATACTTTTTCAGGTGTGTATTCTCCAATCCATTCTTCAAGATCTTTTTTACCTGTTATTTTTACTCTTATGTTGTTTTCATATGCAATTACTTTGACCTCTTTTTCTATTACATCATCCAACTCTTCAACTATTTTTACATGATCATGCGTTTTCAAAAAATCAATGATCTGTTTTTCATCGAGTGGATGAATTGCAGCTAATTTTAAAATATCAGGTTTGTAGTCAGCCTGTTCTAACACGTCAATTACTGACAAATAAGGGACACCCATCGTTATTATTCCTTTTTCTTTATTTCCGTTATCATATAATTTATTCAGTTTACTTAGTTTTGGTTTTACTTCTTTTATTTTTTTTAAGGCTTTTCTTTTCATTGGATGTACTTTTTCAGTAATAGGAACATAAGGCCCATTCTTTGGGTCAAATTTTGGGGTTTTATCGAAAGATTTTTCTTCAAATTTGTGAAAATTGACTTTTTCTTTTGCGTGACAAGTGTGAGTTGTCAATCTTAAAATTACAGGCATTCTCATTTCTTGTGAAATTTCAACAGCATCTAAGTACATTTCATATACTTCTTGCACATTAGATGGCTCTAAAACAGGCATATATGTCATTTTTGCATAATGTCTGTTGTCTTGTTCGTTTTGAGATGAATTGGCTCCTGGATCGTCTCCTATGACGACAACCATCCCTCCAATAAGTTCTAAAAGAGATAGTTGAACAAATGAATCTGCAGCTACGTTTAATCCAACACTTTTAAAAAATACTGTAGACAAGTGCCCATTAATAGAAGCTCCAAAAGCAAGTTCCAAGGCTACTTTCTCATTTGTTGAAAACTCGAAATAAAAAGGCCTGTCTTCACGCTTTATTGAACTAATTGCATTTGCAATTTCTGGAGTTGGCGAACCAGGATAAGCTGATACAACTCTTGTCCCTGCTTCAACCATTCCCCTTACTATAGCAGTGTCCCCAATTACGATCTCAGAAAAATCTTCATTTCTTAACAACATTTCTCCCATGGATTTCATAAGATCTCCCCTTTCTTAAGAATTGATGAAATATTTTAATTTTTCTTTAAATATGTATAAATTATATCATCATAAATTAAATAAACAAAGAGGATATCTATAAGATATCCTCTTTATGTTAAAATTGATATATTTCTTTTAAATCTTTATAATCATCATACCAATAAGCGTTTGGGTTTCTTTTATAAACAAAAAACTTTTTATAATTATCTTCATCGACTGCTCTATGGTATCTAAATATTATATTTTCTTTTGTCATTGAAGACACTTCTATTTTTCCAGTTTTATGTGACATCACAAATCTGGGCCGTTTCGCCAATCCAGAAATAGAAGCTATGGATTTTAAAAATATAGTAAATCCTTTTTCAACTGGAACAATAAACGGTTTATTACCTTTAACAGGTCTACCTTGAAAAACGTAATAAGGTGGTACTCCATAAAAACTTAGTTTTTTAAATAATTCTGATAAAACTTTTGAATTATCGTTAATCCCTTTTACCAAAGGAGTTTGATTGACTGCAATAGCTCCACTTTTTAAAACTTTATCAATCGCTTCGATTGAGGGTTTTTGGATTTCTTTTGGATGGTTAAAATGCATCATAAAATATATTCTTTTTTCTCTTGTAGAATTTTCTTCGATGAGATCTAACAATGATTCGTCCTCTATAATTCTATAAGGATTAAATGAAAATAATTTAGAACCAATTCTTATTATTTTAACATGATCTATTTCTCTAATTTTTGTTATTATATCTTTTAATTTTTTTGTTGATAAAAGAAGTGGGTCTCCTCCAGTTAACAAAACATTAGTTATCTCTTTATGGTCTTTTATATACTCAATTTCTTTTTCTACATTTCTTGAGACTTCTTCACCAGGGTTTATAAAAAGTCTTTTTCTAAAGCAAAATCTACAAAATCCCCCACAAACATCGTTTACTAATAACAAAGCGGTATCTCTGTACTTATGCTGAAATCCCCTTTGAACAGTATAATTCTTTTCAGATGATGAATCTAAACTCCCCCACTCTTCAAGCTCTCCCATCTGTGGAATGATAATTTTTCTAATTGGGTCTTCAGGATCTTCCCAATCAACAAGAGATAAATAATATTCATTTGAACGAAATTTATATTTTTGTGTTACTTCTTTTAAAGCAACTTTTTCTTCTTCGGAAAGTTTAGATACTTTATCAATATTTATCAAATATTCTGGATACATAATAAAAACCTCCTTAAACAGAAGTATATTACTTTCAATTATATTATAACATATTTGGTAATACCATAAAAAAAAGGAGACTTCATTTCATTTTTAATCTCCTTTTTGCCCCATGTATTTGTTGATAATATTGTCTATTTCCATTTTTAACCTATTCAATAAAAAAGGATAAGCTAACAGAAAAACATAATAAGCTATATAACCAAATATTTTTAACAAAGCGTTATTAAGTATGAATTGAGGGATCAATTCAGTGAAAAAATCAAAAATTATATAGTAATTTAATATCGATAATATTAAAGCAATAATTGCATATATTAAAAATTTTTTTAGGTTTTTAAATAATATCAATGGCAACAAAAATAAAAAGAATATGGACAATGATTGAATTTGAAATCCAGAAATAAAAAGCAAAAACATGTAAGATACTGAAAAAATAAAACCGTACTTTTTATCTAAGTATAATATTGAAATTGGTGTTAATATTGGTATTATTGTTGGGGCTAATCTGATATACTGACTAGATAAATACAATAAATAGAATACTACAACAAAAATAGAAGTTTTAACTATATTGATTTGATATATTTTCATGATTAAAAGAAACTACAAATATCTCCACCAAGACATTCACACATAGTATCAGCACAAACAGCACCACCTAAACATTGCAAACATTGCCCACAATCATTACTTCTATAAGTGTAGTATCCAGATCTGAAATCCTCTACATCTTCTTTGAATTCTTCATCATTTTTATAATTTGAATACAAATTGCTTATTTTTCCCTTTTTTAAATCTTCCATCATCATTTTTTTCATATTTTTCACCCCCAACTATTAAATTGGTTATTTCTTTTCTATGATATGCTACAGAAAATGCCAAAAGTTTTTTCACCAAATGTTGATTAAAATCAGAAAATTCTTCGTAATTGTCTATAATAATCTTAGCACAAATATCAAAAGTTGTTAGAATTTTTTCTATTTCCTCTTTCTTTAAACCTCTTAAATCATCGACTTTATAAACTCTTCTTATAGCATTAAAATTGTTCCTCTTTTTGTCCTTTTTAAAATCATAAATACTATCTATCAAATATATTAAATATCCAATAGTATTAGCAAGTATATAATTCTCTTTTTCTGGAAAGTATAGATTTAATATTTTTTCTAATATCTTTTCTGAAGGTCTTGCTAATTCATCCATATCCTCTGAATACTTTTCTATTTCTGACTGTTCCTTTATCAGTTTAGAATAATCCAATATAAAATCATCATCATATTTTTCATTAATTTTACTTTCAATACCTTTTAAAAAATAATCTGCAATTTTGTGTCCTTCAAATTTATAATCAAGAAGCTTTCCATAAACTATCAAAAGATTCAAGTCACTATATTTGTCCATAAAAGAATCGTCTTTTGGTTTATACCTTTTTTGAAATCTCATCAGTGGACATCTAAATTCCTCTACATTCTTTGCTTCATTTTGCATCATTGCAAATAAAACAACTTCTTTTATTATAGTTGGCCTATAAATATTCCCATAGTTTTTCTTCAAGTTGTGGCAAATTCCACAGTAATAGTTCAAATACGTTTTTCTCTCTTCATCACTTGGGTGAAAGTATAACGATATATATCCATACATTTATCTTACCTCTATACTATTTTGAGTTGTTATAATCTTGCCTTGAACCTCAACAAAAAAGTTTATAAAATACCTCCCTTTTTTGTTTAGCTCTATCTCTTTTACATTCTCAAGATCAAATATCTCAGTAGAACCGTATTCTGAGATATATACCCTTGTTGATTCATCATTTCTATAATTGTATAATTCTTCTCCGTTGTATTGAATCCTTATTCCATACGAATTTATAATAAGACTTTGAGGATTTTTTACTTTGTTATCCAAATAAGCTTTATAATACAATTTTTGACCCTGTTCAAAAGTTTGTAGTGTAAAATCGTTAATGGCTATATTTTCTGGGTTTGAATTAATTTGATTAGCTATATTTAAAGTAGTTATTATCTTTTTATCCATACTCTCTATATCAAACATTACTCTATAAATACCACTTTCAAATAGCCTATTAGAAGTTATTTCAAATTGAGATGACTCTAATGGCTGCAATTCTAAAGAACCAAAGTTTATCTGGCGTTCGTATATATTTTCTCCATCTTTTGAGTAAATAAGCTTACCAAAAACTTCTTTATTGTACATCTCTTTTGAATTATTTTGAAAAGTAACTACAAACTTTGGAGTTTCACTTTCTAAATAGAAGTTCCTATCTGAATAAAAGTTTAGTTTAAAATCCTGATTGTAATTGAAATCCCTGTTTAGATTTACTTTTTGTCCATTAAACTCAAAGCTTGTGTTTATTATGTATTTTCCTGATTCTAACTCTGATATCTCTGTCTCTTTTTCAAGATCAAAGATTAATCTCGTTTGATATGGGCTTAAGATTGTAGTTACAGTTTCATTATGTTCAAAATCGAATATAGTTTCGTTATTTTCTGATTTAATTATTTCATAATAGAAATTGTCTATTTTTATCGTTTTATCATTATTTGTCGTATTTTGAACATTTACATTTGAAGTTATTTTTTCTGGATATAAAAACTGATCTTCGGTCACCAAGTTAAAACTTATACCATCTATAACTATGTTGTATGAAAGGTTAAATCTCGATAATCTTGGACCAAAAAATGTAAAAATCAGAGCCATAATAGCTATAAATATTATTAAATAAGATGTATATTTCCTGATTGTTTTGTACCTATCTTTTTTATTTTCTCTCTTTTCTTGATCGTACTCTTCCCATTCTTTAGGACTTTTTGAATAATATTTCATGTTATCATCCTTTATATGAGCCTATTGTTTCTTGATATGACTCATAACTTATTTGATGTTTTTCTAATAATTTTATTAGTTGATCTTTAAAAGAATAATAGATACCGTCAGGCAATTTTTTATAATCTTTAAAAATTCCATCAGAAATTCTTAAGTATTCAAATACAGTCACATAACCATCTTGCCCTGTTTGATAGCAATTTTCACAACCACTACCTGAGCACTGTTGACAGATTTTAGGTATCAATCTTTGATTTATTATAAGATCACAATTACTCAATATTTGTTCTTCGTTTATTCCAAGGCCTTTTAGCCTACTTAGAGCTTTAAAAACATTTTGAGAATGGAGAGACGCAACCAAAGAATGCCCAGTAACTGCTGATTCGAAAAGCAATTTAGCAAATGATTTTTCGCGTACTTCACCTATTTGAATGATCTCTGGATCCTGTCTTAATATGTATTTTAATACATCAACTTTATCTTCTTCTTCAACGTTTATTTGAATAATATTTTCGTTTATGTATTCTACGGGGCTTTCTATTGAGTGAACTTTAAAATCATCTTTAATCTTGTTTATAATATAAGCCATTGTAGTAGATTTTCCAGCCCCTGTAGGCCCTGAAAATATTGTTACTTTTGATTTGCTCTTTATTGAATTCAATATTTTCTCTTCTAAATTCTCAGGTATTTTAACCTCAACTTCTTTAATATTTTGTAGTCTTCTAATAACTAAAGAAATACCGTTTACGGATTTCATAAATGAAACTCTGAAGTTTAATCCGTTATGTTCAAAGCTACCATCTGTGTTTTTGGTATCGTTTATGATATCTTTCCCGGTTTGTAATAGAATTAAGTTGAGTAATTCGTCATAATTTTCTTTGGTTATAGTCTTAAAGTTCAACAATTTTCCAGAGTATCTTATTTTTACTCTTACATTCTCTTTCATTGGTTCAAAATGGTAATCTGTTATTCTTCTATCGGAAAAGTTAAAACCTAATTGATCTATTCCACCCTTAAAATCATAAGTGTCTAATTCTTCATATAAACTATAAAAATCGTTATTCATAATCACTGTTTTCATTTAGATATTTGTTTAATTTTGTTATTTCATCAGCAACAATTGTTTTTCCAAATTGTCTGTAAAGAGCTGGTTGCTCGTATAAATCTAAATAATTATCTTCTCCTGGTAATTTGTCATAACCTGATGCTACAACAGTAACTTTTATTACTTCAGGGGGAAGTTCAACAGTCGATATTCCCATTTTCAATTTGGCATCATCAATGGCATAAGATCTCAAAATTTCGTTAATTATTCTAACATCTTCTGTTGTTGGGTTTTTACCAGCAATATTAACCAATGCAGCGGTTGCATTTCTTACTTGGTCTTCTAATAATTTAGAATTTAAAGCATTTTTTATAGCTTCTTCTGATCTTCTTTCACCTTTTGCAACACCTATACCAAGCATAGCAGAACCTTTAATTTTCAATACCGATGCCACATCAGCAAAGTCAAGATTTATCATTCCTGGTTTAGTAATGAGGTCAGATATACCGGTTATAGCTTGATATAAAATATCATCAGCTTTTTCAAAAGCTTTATCTATAGGGATATTTTCACCATTGTCTATTAATTTGTCATTGGATATTTTTATCAAACTGTCAACTGATCTTTTCAAATTTTGAAGCCCGTCAAGAGCCAATCTTTCTTTTGTCGACCCTTCAAAATGAAATGGCATGGTAACAATAGCAACTGTTAGTATATCCATCTGTGTGGCAAGTTCGGCAATAATGGGCGAAGCTCCTGTTCCTGTTCCTCCACCTAATCCAGCTGTAATAAAAAGCAAATCAGTTTCTTGAAGCCATTCCTTTATTTCTTCTTTACTTTCAATTGCAGATTCCCTCCCTTTTGCAGGGTCTCCTCCAGCTCCAAGCCCTCTGGTTAGTTCTTTTCCAAGTTGTAATTTATTTTCTGCATCCAAATTTTCAAGAACCTGAACGTCTGTATTGGCTGCAATAAGTTCTACATCGTCAACACCTTTTTTAATCATTCTTTGGATTGCATTGTTTCCAGCTCCGCCAACACCGATTACTTTTATTTTATAATTGGATTTTTTACTAAATAAAGGTCCTTTTTTTTGTATTTCATCCATCTCAAAAGGCATCATCTTCACCACCTGTTAGCTTATCAATTAAATTTTTGAAAAAGCCTTTTTGCTTGTTTTTTTCTTTTCTATTTTTTTCATTATTTTTTTGTTTTGATGATTGTTTTGACGAAATTTCAACTGCTTGTCTTTCATTTTTGTCAATTCTATATCTTTCTAAAATACCAAACACCGGTATGAATTCAGAATTTGCCTTTAATTCTGGATTAACTTCAAAATGGCTATTGTTTGTTAAAACACCTTTTCTGAAATTGTCCCCCATTAGTTCTTTTATAGTTTGTTCTATATTTTTAATTTCAGCTCCCCCGCCAGTGAATACTATTCCGCCTTGCCATGTCCCTACTTCTAAAGTTTTTTCATAGCTTATTTTAGATAGTTCTCCATTCAATCTTGATATTATCTCTCTAACTCTTGCAAAAATAATTTTATTCAACAAGTTTTGAGATATATAAGAATCGCCTCTTCCTGAAATGGATTCAAAATCAACTTTTTTTATTGTTTTGGTATCTATTAAACACACTCCTTCCTCAATCAATAGTCTGTGTGCTTCTTCTTCAGATGTTTTAAGAACATTTGAGATGTCTTTTAAAACATATTTAATTCCATAAGGGAAAGCATAATATAGTTTTGGAATTCCATCTTTAAATATAATTATTCTACACATATGGTATCCAAAATCTATAACTGTAACTCCAATATCTCTATCATTTGCAGTAGTTACAGCATAAGCAGAAGATAGAGTCGTGTCATAAAATGGTATTTCAGACTCATCAACAATGTTTTTAAATACGTTAACTAATAAAGCAAATGAATTTTCGGTTACCCAAACAACGTTTAAAGCAGTAGACAAAGACCTTTGGGCAAAGAAAGAAATAGGATTTCTAACACTTTTATCGTCAATTATAAACTTCATAAAATTGGAATCTAAAATAAGTTTACTGTCATCTTCATATTTGCTAATTATGTTGTTTTTTATTTTCTTCAAATCTGATTCTTTTATTTCAGTTTTTTGATTGTATTCAACTGTAAAATTCTCTTGTGTAATGTATAACGAATTCGTTGAATAACCAACGACTATATCTATTCCTTTTACTTTTTTTGGAAGGCCTTGTTGTAGTCTATTAATTATCTTCTGAATTGTTTTTCTTATAGTTTCAACGTCTTGTATTTCTCCATTTATTATTCCGTCTGTTTTTATTTTTTCATATGCTAACGGAGTGTATTTATCAAATTCTTCTCCAAATAACACCCCTTTAGTAAAATAACTTCCTATATCAAGTCCAATAATATAGTTCTTAGGCATTATACCCCCCCTATTTAGTCTTCTTTTATCAAAACTTCATTTATTAATAGATAGTTCCCTGATTCTATATTACTCAAATCAAAATTTGCTTTGAAAAATTCTGTCAATTCTTCTTTTTTATAGTATTTTATTCTAACTTTATTATAACAAATAATTTCATTTTTGAGAAAATCAATTTTAATAATATTATTTTTCCCTTCTATATTTCGAACAATTTTAATTTCATTATTTATATCATCTGAAAAATTTATGATTGGAATATTGGGAATTTTGATGTCATCTACGAAAACTACCCTACCAAAAAAGTCATGATAAAAAAACCTATTTTTATACTCAGTTATATAATAGGGATTTGCTCTTTCATTTTCTGTAGTATATAAATTATTCCCCCTATTTTTCAGGGGGAATAAGATTAGTATCACACTTGTAATGAACAAAAGTAAAAAAACAATTTTAGCCATAAAATATGACAATTTCATTAAATATCTAATTCCTTTACTTTATATGCATTATCTTCTATAAAAGTTCTTCTTAACGATGGATCATCACCCATCAAAATATTAATAGTTTCATCGGCCATTTCAAGATCTTCTATTTTAACTCTAAGAAGTTTCCTGTTATCCACATCCATGGTTGTTTCCCAAAGTTGTTCTGGATTCATTTCTCCTAAACCTTTATATCTTTGCAATTTCCATTTTTTATCTTTGTATTTTTCTTTGATCACTTCTAACTCATCTTCTGAAAATAAATAAATTTGTTTTCTATCAACTTCAATTCTATAAAGTGGAGGAACTGCTATATATACATTCCCATTTTCTATTAATTTTCTCATATACTTATAAAAGAGAGTGAGTAATAAAGTTCTAATATGAGCACCATCAACATCGGCATCTGTCATGATGATAATCTTACCATATCTTAGCTTGGAAATATCAAACTCATCACCAATGCTTGTTCCAAGAGCTGTAGTAATGTTGACAATGGTGTCATTTTTCAAAAGTCTTAAAAGATCTTTTTTCTCAGCATTAACTATTTTACCCCTTAGTGGCAATATGGCTTGGAAGTATCTATCTCTTGCTTGTTTAGCATTACCTCCAGCAGAATCTCCTTCGACTATAAATATTTCTGATTCTGAAAGGTCTTTAGAAATACAGTCGGCTAATTTACCTGGAAGAGTTGAGTTTTCAAAAATTGATTTTCTTTTAACACTATCTCTTGCTCTCTTAGCTGCTAATCTTCTTTTTGTAGCGATTTTAATTCTTTCAAATATCTGTTTTGATTCTTTTGGGTGTGAATCAAAATATATTGTTAGATATTCATTTACTATTTGATTGACTGCTTCTCTTGCAGCTTTTGAACCCAATTTACCTTTAGTTTGACCTTCAAAAATGGGTTCCGCCATTTTTAAATGCAAAATAGCTACTAGCCCTTCTCTAACATCATCGCCAGTGAAGTTTTCGTCTTTTTCTTTCAAAACTCCATATTTTCTCGCATAATCATTACATAATCTGGTTAAAGCAGATTTAAATCCAGATTCATGTTCCCCACCATCAATGGTTCTAATATTGTTGACAAATGAAATTATACTCGTTTCATCTGAATTTGTATAAACCATTTCAAGATCAAGTTGCATATCTGGTTCGCCTTTTTTTACTTGATATGCACCACTTATACCGATAGATTCTGAAATTGCATTTTTCTTCTTCTTTTTTAAATTGAATTCTAAAAACTCTTTTAAACCCCCAGAAAAATGAAAAGTGAGATGTTTTTCTTTCTTTTTATCTTCAAATTCTATAGTTAGCTCGGGATTTAGAAAGGCTATTTCTCTTAATCTTGTTTCAATTGAGTGTGCGTCAACTGCTATTTCTCTGTCTTCAAAAATATCTGCATCAGGTTTAAATTTAATATACGTACCTTTTTTATCTGTATCTCCGATAACTTTTACCGGTTCTTCAGGCACTCCTTTTAAATATTTTTGATAGTATATTTTCCCATTTTGAAATACTTTTACAATCATATATTCGGATAAAGCGTTAACCACTGAAGCACCAACACCATGCAATCCTCCAGAAACTTTATAAGCTTTTTTATCGAATTTACCACCTGCGTGTAAAACCGTCATAACTACCTCTAAAGTAGATCTTTTTTCTGTAGGATGCATATCTACTGGAATACCCCTACCATCATCTGTTACTTCTACACTATCGTCAGTATTTAACACTACTTTTAGATTTTTAGCATAACCGTTAATATGCTCATCAATACCATTATCTATAATTTCATACACCATATGGTTCAGCCCAGCTTGAGAAGTAGAACCTATATACATTCCTGGTCTCATTCTAACAGGCTCTAACCCTTTTAAAACCTTAATTTGTTCACCTGAATATTCATCGTTTAGCATCGTTACACCTCCGAATTACCTTGATTTCATTTACTATATCTTGACTTAATTTTTTGTTGATATTTTCAATGATTTCGTTAGAATTAAAAACTATTTCTTGCATAACAACGTTGTTCTTACAAGAAATAATTAATAATTTATCTCTACTGAAATAATCTTTTATTTCAGTATCTTCTTTTAAATTTTCATCTGCAATTTCTTCCCAGATTTTTTTTATCTCATTTATCGAATATGACTTTTTTATTATGGGATTTTTTTTTGAAAGTCTTTTCAAAAAATCTCCCATTTTTTCTTCCAAGTCAAACACCTTCCCAATTTGTTTGATCTTCTAATATATATTCTTTCCAATTATCCATAAGGGTTTCTGTTACTAATCCTGGAACAGCAAAAGTGAAATCTGGGAATATTCTTCTAACAGGCACAACCCCCATTGTTGTATGTGTCAAAAAGATTTCATCCGCTGAAAGAAGTTCCCATGCTTCAACATTTTGTTTTTCCTCAACTTCCATGCTTAAACTTTTTGCAAGTCCTATTATATTACTCCTTGTTATTCCAGGCAATACCCCTGAAGAAATATGGGGAGTTATTAATACATTTGAATTTACATAAAAAATATTTGAATATGTACACTCTGTAACATATCCATACTCGTTTAGAATTATAGATTCATAAAAATAATCATACTTATTGTGAATATACTTCATAAAACCGTTTAGCGGAGATTTTACGTAATAGGGTATTACAGGAGAGAAAGGTTTTCTTTCTCTTGCTATATTAACAACAACTCCATCCTCAAAGACTTCATTTTTATGTTCTAATTTCTCTACAAAACAATATACAGTCTTTTTTAAAGAAGTTTGTGGGGTTACGTATATTCTAAATCTATATTCTGGATAATTATGAACCTTAATTGCTTGGTTGATTATTTCCAGTAAATCACCAAATTCTGGAATTTCAAAGTTCATAAAATCTGCTGATCTTTTCAATCTTTTATAGTGTTTTTTCATAGCAAATGGAACTTTTGAATAAGTTCTGATAACTTCATAAACTGAAATTCCACTCATAAAAGCTTGGTCATCGGCATTTATAAGAGGGTATTCTATCCATTCTTTTCCATTAAAAAACATCTGATACCACCCCTTCAGTATTTATTTGCTTTATTATAACTTCTTTAAAATTATTCTCTTCATTGTTTTGACCGTTAATTTTATGGCTAATGTAATACTCATCGTAACCTTTGTTATTATTCTCTATTAGAACTTTAACTTTTTTGCCTATCATATTTAAAATATAATCTTTTGATGAATATTTTGAGGCTTCAAATAGAATTTTGTTTCTCTCTTTCTTTATATTCCCTGGAATTTGATTTTCAAGTCTCTTTGCTTTTGTATTAGGCCTTGCAGAAAATCTGAACCCATGTATTTTTTGTAATTTATTTTTTTTCACAAAGTTAATCAATTCCTGGAAGTCTTCTTCAGTTTCTCCAGGAAATCCAACTATTATATCTGCTGTTATAGAAAAATTTTCATTATATTTTCTTAAATTTTTAAAGGCATTGTTTATATCTTTTTTTCTATATTTTCTTCCCATATTTTCTAAAACATCATTAGAAACATGTTGAAGAGAAAGATGTACATGATTTTCAAAAATATCCGATTCGCTAACTATTTTAGCAAACTGTTCATCTATCATATCTGGATATAAAGAGCTTATCCTTATTCTGATATTTTTAGTTCCAAATTTTTTTTCGATATCTTTTAAAAGACATTTAAAATTATAATCAGTTCTATATCCATAATACCCTAAATTAATTCCTGTTAAAACTATTTCTTTTATCCCTTGATCTATAAAATCTGATATTTTATCGAATATAATTTCTTTATCTAAGCTTCTAATCTTTGTACCTCTTGAAAATATTATTCTACAATAAGTGCATGCGTTATAGCAACCTTCCTCTATTGGAAGAAATACTCTTGTTCTATTTCCCATCGGAAAATTAGGAATTTCTATTTTGTCTTGTTTCCTTAGCCAATAGGCTTTATCTACAAAAATTCCTTCTTTTTCAATGTTCTGATCAATATATTTTTTTTCTAAGTTTCCCAATACCAGATCTGCCCCAATTTCTTTTAGCTTTTCTGCATCTGTATGAGAGTAGCATCCAGTAGCAATTATTTTTATATTTGAATTTTTCCTTTTTATTCTTCTGATTGTTTGTCTAATTTTTCTTTCTGCTTCTGCAGTTACGGTGCAAGTATTTAGTACGTATATGTCACTTCTTCCATCTTTTTCTTCAAATGTTATATTATAGTTAGAATTCAACTTTTCAGCCATTTTTTCTGTTTCAGACTGATTTAGTTTACAACCATAAGTTATAAAAGATATTTTTTTATTCATTTTCTTGTATTAATTCACCTCTTGCAGCTTGGCTCAGTAGCCCTATTCTTCTGATAATTCCAACCAATCTATTTTGATCATCAACAACGGGGATAATTTTTAATTTGTTCTTTATAATAACATCTGCAACGTGCAAAACAGTGTCATCGACATTCACTTTAAAAGGTTTATCCACCATAAAATCAGATACTGGTTTGTAAAGAATTTTGTTCAATCCAGTAAAAAATTGATGTGAATCAGGTATAAAAGCACTACTCTCCATTAAACTTAGATAACCAGGGAGGGATGCACTTATAATTCCACTTTCACTAAGGTATCCTACTAATTTAAAATTATCATCTACAACAGGCAAGGCTGATAAACCATGTCTTTTACATATTATAATAAATCTATCTATTGATTCATCTTTCATGATTGCTGTTAAATCTCTTTGCATGATATCTAACGCAGTCATTAATCATCCCTCCTTATCTTATTTTTTCTACTTTAAATTTTGATTTGCACATTTCTATTTCTTCTTCAGCCCCTAAAATCTTTCCTATATAATTTGTTGAAGAAATAGCTGCCGCCATACCAAATTTTGCGGCTTCTAAATAGTCATACCCCTTTTTTATAAGATATGTAACTATTCCAGACATAAAAGCATCCCCGGCACCAAATAAATGCGATCTTTCAATTTCTTTTGTAGCGGTGAATAACCAAGTCCCATCTTTTGTAAAAACCATATCTCCAAAAACATGATAGCTCATTATAACTAACCTTGCCCCGTAATCTATTATTTTCTCTCCTACTTCCAGATAGTCTTCAATAGTCTCTAAATTTTTCCCAAGTATTCTTGTGCTTTTTCTCAAGTCGGGTTTTACTACCATAGGACAATTATTTCTAATAGTCTCTTCAAAATGTGGGCCATTAGCTTCCATGTATGTTGTTTTCCCTTGCTTCTTGGCATAACTTATTAAATCAGAATAAATTGTAATTGGTAACCCGGGCGGAATACTACCTGATACCAATACATGATCAACTAAAGAGATAACAGATTTATATCTTTTCATGAAATGAGCTAAATCATTTTCATTTATAAAAGGTCCCATTGAATTTATCTCAGTAATTGTATTTTTTAAAGGATCTATGATTTCTATATTCTCTCTTGTTTCTTCTGTACAATATATAAAATTTGTAGTTATATTTTTTACTATAGAAAGTTTTGATTGAATTACGTTACCTATAAAACCTCCAAGAAATCCCATATTTATAGAAGAAACTCCAAGGTCAGAAATCATTAAAGATACGTTTATACCTTTACCTCCTGCTTCCATATCTGAATTTGAGGGATTATTTATTCTAAAAAGATTTCCACTATCAAAATTTTCTATAACAAATTCTCTATCTAACGATGGATTGAGTGTTAATGCTAGCAGATCGTATTCCAATTTAAAAACCTCCTTATTTTTGCTTCTTTAAATTATATCATATGAATATTAACAATAATATAATATATAAAAAAAAGCCGCATAAGCGGCTTTATAATTTAAAAATTATTTTTTATCTAAGGCTAATTTTTCTTCGTCTTTTTCATATTTTTTTATTCTTGTTTCATAGTTATAAACGCCTCTTTTTGATGGCCATTTTTCTGAATAACCTTCTTCGTACCACAATTTATCAGCGTAGACTTTCCATTCTGCAGCCAATTCATCTAATTCAGGGCCTAATTCATTAACAACTCTTTCAGAACCTGGATGTTGTGGAATAGCGTTGAATTTCTTTACCATAGATCTGAATACTTTAGGATTGTCTATAATAGGGCATGGTCTGAACAAGTTATCTGAATATGGAATAGTTCTTTTATATGCTTCAAAGAATGGAGATTTTAAAATTTCTAAAATTGATTTTTCTCTTATATTGTCAACTGCGAACTGTTGGAAAACACATGGTTCAGCGTATCCTTTTGCATTAATGTGTAGGTATTTAGAACCTGCTGCTAAACAACCATTAGTTAAGAACCCATGATTCCAGAAATCGGCTACAAAAGAGAATTTGCCTCCAAGTCTTAGTTCTTCTGTTTTCCTAAACCTTTCTAATCTTTGTTCTGGAGTTGGAACTAATTCTAATGAAGCGTCCGCTCCAACTGGCATAAACTGGAATACCCAAGCAAAAGCAACACCATGATCTTTTAAATAATCCCAGAAAGAATCGTCCATTATCATTTCGTGATTTTTTCTTGTTGCAGTTATTGAAGAACCAAAGATAACTCCATGTTTGTTTAGTAATTCCCAAGCATGTTTTATTTTTTCAAATACACCTTTACCTCTTCTCCAATCGGTCATTTCTTCATAACCTTCAACTGATATAGCAAGTGTTGCATTTCCCAATTCAGCCAATCTCTTAGCATTTTCATCATTTATTAAAGTTGCATTTGTGTAGATCATGAAATAAGAATCGTTAAACTCTTCTAACACTTCGAAAAGGTGAGGGTAAACAAAAGGTTCTCCACCAGTTATAACAAAGAAGTATATTCCCAAATCATTGAACTGCTTTATTGTACTTCTTATTTCTTCTTTTGATAATTGATATTTGTGGCCGTACAATGCTGCATAACAACCAACACACCTTAAATTACAAGCATATGTAGGAGATATAATTGCCAATTTTGGTAAAACAAGTTTATGTTCGTGCATTTTTTCTTGCCTAACTTTTTCACCAACTGCAAATTCGTTAATTATTAAATTGTTAATAACTTTTTCGACTACTTTTGGATTAGCTCTTTGGAAGAGTTCAGACCAATTCTTTATCATTGGATCTCCTCTGTCTGCACCTTCAGCTAAATGCCTTAAACCGCTTTTTGCAGGTTCTTTAGCAAATTTAGAAAGAGTCCAAAATAATTTACCTAATTGCTCTACATCTGCTTTTCTAACTACATTGGCAACAAGTTTTGATGATTGTTTCATCATCATAGTTTTCATAGAATCTAAAATATTCATTATTTACACCTCCACAAAAAATTTATTCACATAATTTTAGAATAATATCTTTTAATTCTTTAGTTAATGTTTCTTTGTCAAAATCAACACCAAAAACTTTATACAATTGCAGTCCCACCAACATTGATTGAATCATCAAAGCCTTATTTTTTGAATCAAATAAATCTTCAAATTTATCCAAAACTACTGTAAAATATTTTGTAAATGTACTTTTTAAAGATGAAAAATTCTTTTTGTTATTTACAGAATCAAGAATTATCTCAAATGTTCTAAGTATTTCTTCTTTTGTCAACGAAGTAAATATTTTTGAATAAATTTCTGAATAAAATTCGGCTTTTTTTTCTATGGCTTGATTCTCATCAACTTCAATATCATCAATTCTATAGGTAAATTTATTAATTAATCTAATAAATGCCGATACAATTAAATTATCTTTATTAGAATAGTAATTATATAAAGTTCCTTTAGAATAATCACATGATTTGGCAACTTCATCCATTGTTAATTTGGATAGTCCTTTATTAAGTATGATTTCTATTGTCTTGTCAGCTATGATTTCTTTTTTGCTTTTAGCTTTAGAAATATCCATTATTAACACCTCACAACAATTGACTGAACAGTCACTTACAAAAATTATACTTCTTTTTATTTTTTTAGTCAACGCTGATATATTTTGTCGTATTTAAAACAGTTTAATTACTTTATATTTACAATTTTAGCTTATAGTCTTTGTTTAGAAGATTATTAATAAACATTAATTTAGGAGTATATATGTAACATAATTTTAATTATATTGTGTTTAAATGTTTACTTTTTTGATAATAGTCTTTTTCTATACCGATATTAATAGTGTTATGTTATAATTTTATTGACACTAAATATGGAGGTTAATAAATTGGATTTTATTCTTATTAGAACAAATGAAATTTCCTTAAAAAATAAAAATAAGGGAATTTTCATGAATAAACTTAAAGAAAATATAGAAAAAATGCTTGAGGGAAAAACTAAGATCAAAAGGATTAACAATAGGTTCTATATAACTCCTAAAAAAAATTTAAAAAGTTATGACAAAGACAAAATAAAAGACAATTTAAATAAAGTTTTTGGTATTCATTCTATTTCTTTTGTTCATCTTGTTGATAAGAATATGGAAGATATTAAAAACAAATCTTATGAATTAGTTAATGATTATATAGAAAGTCATTCAATTAAAACTTTCAAAGTCGAAGTAAAAAGAGCAGACAAATCTTTCGAATATACAAGCATAGAATTTGCAGCATTAATTGGTGAAAAAGTTCTTGAAAAATTTAAAGAGTTAAAAGTTGATGTTAAAAACCCTGACATGATTTTATATATAGACATTCGTCAAGAGGGTGTGTATTTATACTCTGAAAAAATCAAATGTGCAGGAGGTTTGCCTACAGGAACATCTTCAAAAGGAACTTTGCTTCTTTCAGGAGGAATAGACAGCCCTGTAGCTGGAACTTTGATGCAGAAAAGGGGTATGGTGATTAATGCTGTTAGTTTTCATAGTCCTCCTTTCACAGGAAGTAAGACGGTTGAAAAAATAATTGAATTAGCAAAAAAATTATCATACTATAATTCAAACCCTATTGACTTGTACATGGTTCCTTTAACAAAGGTTCAAAAAGCTTACAAAGAAATTGCTGGTAAAAACATAGTAGTTTTACAAAGAAGATCTATGATGAGAATCGCAACAAAAATATCAGATTTAACACAGACAAAATTATTGATAACTGGAGAAAGTTTAGGACAAGTAGCTTCTCAAACAGTTGAGAATTTGGGTTCTATATCAGATGCTACAGAAAAAATAATACTGAGGCCTCTCATAGGATTTGACAAAGAAGAAACAATAAAATTATCTAAATCATATGGTTTTTATGATACATCTATCAAACCTCAAACTGATTCGTGCACTATTTTTCTCCCTTCTAATCCAGCTACAAAATCAAAGATACCAGTTTTAGAGAATATAGAAAATGAAATTGATAATTTATTTTCATTAGAATTAGAGGCATTAAATGAAACAAAAAGATACAGAATTTTCAAAGAAGAAGTTCAAGAATTAAATGATTTTGAAAATATTTTAGGAGGCACATTATGAATTTTATAAAAAATATTGGCTTGTTTTTCTTAAACTTATATTTTTATATAGTCATATTGGTTTTAGTATTTGGTTATGGATTTTACGGCTTGTTAAAAGCAAGATTTTTAAAGAGAACTTCAGAAGAGAAATCAAAAGAATTTGTAAGAAAAACTGTTGAAAAGTTTGGTAGGATAATCATGAAATCCTTTTTTTGTAAGGTTGAAGTGGATGGAAAAGATAAAATACCTAAAAATGGTCCTTATGTTATAGTATCTAATCACCAAAGTTATTTTGATATACCATTGATTTTTGGTTATGTCTATCCAAGTGGTTTTGTTGCAAAGATAGAGTTGGCAAAAATGCCAATTGTAGGAAAGTATATTAATGCCTTAGATAGTGTGTTGATAAATAGAAAAGATCCTAAATCTGGGGCTGCTTCATTAAGAAAATTTGCTAAAAACCTAAAAAATGGTTCTATTATAACGGTTTTTCCAGAAGGTACTCGTACTAAAACAGGTGATGTGGGCGAATTCAAAAAAGGTACATTAATGGTACCGTATAGGTATAAAGTAAACATTTTACCAATATCTATAAACGGTTCTTTCAACCTTAGTAAAAAAGGATCTTTTCTTTTTAAGCCAACAAAGATTAAAATAAAAATTTTCGATGTTATTGAACCAGAAAAGTTTGCTAGTGAAAGTGAACTAAGGCAACACATAAAAAGTAACATTTCAACTTCTCTTCAGGAGGGATAAAATGAAAATAATTAGTAAAATAACTATGGGGTTGGATAAAGTTTCTAATACTCCAGTTATTTTTTTGTTCCTGGAAAAAACACATTTAGCCTTACCAATTTGGATAGGACCTTGTGAAGCAGGAATATTGGCTATGGCATTAAAGAAAGAAAAATTTGATAGACCATTAACTCATGATTTATATATAAATACTTTAAAAAAAATGGGCTACAGTATAACACAAATTGTTATAACTAAAATTGAAAAAAACATTTATCATTCCAACATTTACCTTAAGAATTCTGAAGAAAAAAGCGTTATTATCGATTCAAGACCTTCTGACGCTATTATTCTTGCAGTAAAAAATGAAACCTCCATCTTCTTAGATGATGATATAGCTATAAATAACGCTGTAGAAGTTGATTTTTTAGGAGATATCGAAGAAGATAGAGATGATCTAAAAAAAATGTTAGATGAATTCAACATAGACAATATGAAAGATTATTTCAATAAAGGCGATGAATAAATGTATATAATTATTTAAGGGGGAAAGTATGGACTTTTTGATCAGTTATAAAAATTATTTCGATAAAAAATTATCTTATTTTATTGAAAATATTAATTTCAATAAAGATATTAAAGATTCCTTAAGCTATAGTTTAAAAAATGGTGGCAAAAGACTTAGACCGTGGATAATTTCAGAGATTTCTAATATTTTAAAAATAGATGACTTCGATTCAGTAGAAAAATTATGCTTTTCAGTCGAAATTTTACATACAACTTCTTTAATTCATGATGATATGCCTGAAATAGATAATGCCACTTTAAGAAGAGGTAAAAAGGCCAATCATTTGGTATTCGGAGATTATCTTTCATTGTTATCTGGAGATTATGGTTTTGTTCTTCCCTTAAAGATTGTGTCAGATTTAAAAATAATTGATCTGTCAATAAAAAACCAAATTTTTTCACTTTTTTCAAAATCCACATTAACCCTTATAGAAGGTGAAACAGAAGATGTTTTATTTGAAAAATTAGGAAAAACTCCTTCAAAAGAGGAAATAATAAATATGTACAGGAAAAAAACAGGAGAATTATTTGGTCTTAGTTTTGCTTTGCCTTTTATATTATCCAGTAAAAAACATGTTGATCAATATTTTGAAGCTGGTGTTGATTTTGGAATAGCATTTCAAATTTATGATGATTTAAAAGATATCCATTCTACAAAAGAGGAATTGGGAAAAGATATTAATGCTGATAAAAACAAGTCAACAATTATAAAGTTATTGGGAAGAGAAAAATCAAAAATATACGCTGACTCTTTATTTGAAAAAATCGGGAATCTTTTAATTGAAAATAATTTAAAATCTTTCTATGAAAAATTGTCAAATATTAAGTCTTATATAGAAAAAAAATAGGGTGATTATCAATGGCTGAAGAAAACCAAAATGAAAATAAAGAAAAAAAACAAAACGGATTAAAAAACATCATATCAAGATTAATACTTTCAGTTAAGCGTTTGAGGTATAAGATAAATAGAAAGGTTATAATTATATCCTCTATAATAATAATTGTAGCTATAGGCGGAATTTTATTAGTGCCAATGATTTTTAACAGTGAAAATGTTTCTTCAACTGAACAAAAGGCCAAAGATTTAGAGATTATGATTCCTAAAAGCGCTTATAGTGGGAACAAACAATTTATAATAAAAGAAATACCAGAAGATTCCATAGAGTATCAAAATCTTACCTCAATGGCGAATTTTCAAGGTAAAATATATTCAGTATTACCAAGTGATGGGGTTGAAGAATCTTCTCTTGTCCCTATGAAAATAAGGTATAAGATACCTAATGATTTATATTTTGGAGATAACTTTACCAACTTTTCAATTGCTTATGCTTCAGAAGATGAACCGCCAGTTATAAGTGAACTACCTGGTTCTAGAATAATTCAAATTGATAACTCGTATTATGTAGAAGCTGAAACTTTTCATTTTTCTAAAATAGGTTTAATCGTAAAATCCCCTCAAGAATCTGATTATGGGATGAAAACTTTAACTGAAAAACCGGCTAGCTATAAACCTGATTTGGTGTTAATACCAGGTACAGACGTAAATTTTACCGGTTATCTGTCAAATACAAATACTTCTGAAAATCCTTATGGGAGTAATTTTTGGTCTGTTTTATTTAAGGAAAGAACAATATGGCAGTATAAATACCCATTAGTCAACACTAAAAGCAAAACCTATTACGATTCTTATCAGGGGTTCTTAATGAGAACTGGCTCAAAATCTTTTATTGAATTTGAAGCTAAAAGATTCGCCCAAGAGTTAAAAAGGCTACCAAACAGAGAGTTTGATATAATAGCTCACGGAGTAGGCGGACTAATTGCAAGATATGCGATTGAATCAGATAAAAGCATTGACAATGTAAGAAATATAGTTTTGTTATCTACACCAAATGATGGAACAAATTTAGCAAATCCTTTATTTTTTAATTTGATATATGGGAAAGATTCAAATTTACTTATGGAAACACTAAAAATTGATGAAGAAACGTCATTTAACATTAAGTATAATTCTAATTTCTATCTTGAACAAATAAACAGCTATTATTATGACCTTATTCCTAATTCTGATTTTTTGAATAAATTGAATTCTTTTGGTATGAGAGAAGATATTAACTATATAACCATAGCCGGTAAAAATAGCGGCATTAAAATGGACCTTAATCAATCTTCCCTATCAAGACTTTACCCAGAGTTTATAAATGGTGAAGGTGATGGGATTGTTTCTGTTAACAGTGCTTTAATCCCTGAAGCAAAGACTAAACTATTATATGATTACAAGTTTTATGATCTTTATTCTAAGCCGGATGTTTTAGAAAACATAAAAAAAATTTTAGAAGATAACTTAGATGCTCCAGACATTAAAGAATTTAAAGATGATGAATTTATTGAAACTTATGAACAGCTTTATTCACAAAATTCTGATGGAACTAATGTTTCACAAGAAAATAATATTGTAGATCAACAAAACCCAGAATTCAATTTACCAATAAATTATTCTGAATTTTCTTTAATTAAAAATATTGAATTCCAAAAGGTATTGAATTATGGAAATCCTTCGTTACATACATTTGATTCGAAAGTATTAATAAGTACAGATAGTGGAATTTATGACATAAATGGAAATGTTCTTTTGAATACAGAAATTATAAATTCCTACGAATATAAAAATAGATTTATTGTGACTTCAAGAGAAGGTGTTTTTGTCTTAGATCAAAATTCTCAAGAATTTATTAAAATTGAAGAAGCATTAATTGAAAGTGATGAAGCTTATTATTTGCCTAACTTTGGATTACTAAGGATTTTTCATAATGTTCAAAATTCGACTGTTTATTTAGACAAAGAAATAATTTCAAATAATTCAAAAATTATGGAAATAGAAGAGTATAATGGAGTAAATTATTTGGTTTTTCAAAATAGAATTTCATTACTAACAAAGGATAATTTGAATGATTTTATCACTAAAGAAAGTATTGTGGATATAACTGGGTCTAATTTTGATTATATAAAAAACATTGAAATTATAAATGGTGACTTTTATATATCCACTAATGATTACAAATTGATATATGTTAAAGGGGATAGATCTTTTTATCAAATCTTGGGTGATGGAGATGTTGGCAGATTAGATTTAATAACCATCGATGACAATTTATATGTTTTTGGAAGTGATACATTAACTTATTTAGACATCCCAAACAAAAATTTCCCCGGAAATTATCAAAGATTTGATTATTCTAATTTTAATTACACTATAATGGGGGATACTGTTTATGGTATTCGTCAAACATCAAGGGGCTTTGAATTATGGAAAGGAAATCTAACAAGCTTTTAGTTTTATTAATACTGTTCTTGTCTATATTTATTTCTACCTACGCTTCTTATAGTGAAGCATATAATTTATATTTGTCAGGACTTAAAGCTTATAGATCAGGAGAATATGAAAGCGCTCAAAATTTTTTGAGTTCTGCTTTAGAAAAATCCCCAAAAATTGAAGATGAAGTACCTGAAATAAAATTATATTTAGGGCTTTCAGCATTTCAAAATAAAGATTACGATATTTCTTATCAATATTTGTCGCTTTTTCCTGATAATGCTTTAGCTAAAGAATCTATAAGAAATATTGAAAACAATACACTTACAGAAGAGCTTAATCTTAATAATTTAATACTAAGTAGTCCTACAAATGCAGCTACAAAAAATGAAGAAAGTAGTTTTAATTTTGGGAGTTTTATTACAATAACTATTATTATCTTTATAATATCTATTTTAAGTGCGGTAGCAGTTTGGTTCTTATTAAAAAGATTTTCATCATTTGATTTTTCATCAACCAAAAAAAATGTCGATAATGAAATTGAAGAAGCCGAAAGCACAGAAGAAATTATCGAACCAATTAGTTTGGAAGAAGTTATCAATCTTAAACTTGATAATTTAGAAACTATTTGGCAAAAATCAAAGGCCCTTAAAAAACTATTAGGTGAAATAGATGAAGATTTGTCTTATAATTCTGATGGTTCTTCAGAAGAAGAAAGCAAAACTAATAAACTTAAAAAAATGATTGACGATTCAATTAAAGATGTAAACTTAGACGAAATTGAAAATATTTTGGACGATTTTGATAACGAATCTCCTGAAGAAAATGAAAATGTTGATGCTTCTGATCAAAATGAAGAAGATGTTGATAATATAAATATTGATGAAAAACAAAAGGATAATAAAGATGCCCCAGAAAAAGAAATAAGCGAATATATCCCAGAAGAGGTTACTTTAGATGAAGTAAAAGAAAATTGGGAAGATTCGTCTGACTCAATAAAACCTGATCAAAATTTAAAAAATAAATATAACAAAATAATAAATGAAGAAGAAAATGAAATTTTAAGGGAAGCTGAGAATTTTAACGATTTGATCTCTTTAATTGAAGATATAGAAGCTACCAATAAAGATAAAGGACGAAAAGAATATACACAAGCACAAATAGAATCCATATTCAAAACAAACTTTTTTGAAATAAACAATGAAAAAATAAAATAAAGCAGCCTTAAAGGCTGCTTTATTTTATTGGAGCGGATAACGAGACTCGAACTCGCGACCCTCAGCTTGGGAAGCTGATGCTCTACCAACTGAGCTATATCCGCAATATGATATAATTATACCAGAAAAAAATTATATTTTGAAGGTGATTATTTTGATTAAAAAAAATTATTTTGTTTATGTTCTTTCAATATTGCTCTCTTACTTATTGTTAGGCATATTTGTAATTCCAAAAACTTTTTCTGGTGATGTTTACGTTTCTCCCGTGTTAATAAGTATTGGTAATCTTCAAATAAGATGGTATGGATTTTTAATAGCTTTTTCAATATTAATAGCAACTTTAATTGCAGAAAACAGAGCAAAAAAAGAAAACATTTCTCAAGATGATTTTTATTCTGCTGTTATTTTTGGTGTAATTCTCGGTGTGATTGGCGCAAGAATTTATTATGTTGTTTTTAACTTAGATTATTTTTTAAGTAATCCTTTTGAAATCATAATGATCAATCATGGAGGAATGGCAATTCACGGTGGCATATTAGGGGCTATATTATCTGTATATTTATATACTAAATTTAAAAAGAATTCTTCAATTAAATTTTTTCAAGCTCTTGATATATTTACTTTTGTACTACCTTTAGCACAAGCCATTGGTAGATGGGGGAATTTCTTTAACCACGAAGCATACGGCACCCCTACAAATTTACCTTGGAAAATGTTTGTTGCAATAGAGCATAGGATGCCTGGATATGAAAATTTTGAATATTTTCATCCGACCTTTTTGTATGAGTCATTAGGAAATTCAATTATATTTTTGTTTTTACTTTATTATATTAACTATAAAAGAAAAATTAAAGGTGAAGTTACAGCTTTATATTTGATGCTATACTCAGTGTTAAGGGGATTCATTGAACTTTTAAGAACAGATAGTTTATATTTCATGGGATTAAAAACTAATGTTATAATGAGTATAATCTTGTTTATAATTGGTTTTTCTTTATTTATATATTTAAGAAGAAAAAATAATGAATAAAAAAATAGTATTTTCGATTAATCTTATAGTTGTATTGCTGGTATTTTTCCCAATAAATATTGTTATTGAAAACGAAAATAATGAATTAAAGATTTTTTCCACTGGTATCAACGTAATTTATTTTAAAACCGAGAATAACAATAATTTTGTTGAAGATAAATTTTTATTTTTTAGAAATATTAAATATAAAGATTATTTAATATTGAACTATTCAAATTATTCTTCCAGATTTACTTATAGTAAAAACAAAATTCAGGATCAATTTAACAGTAAACAAGCCTATTTTTTCTATTCCAAAAATAACTCTTTTTACAATCAAGAAAATGTTTTTTTCACTGAAAAATGGATGAAAGAAGCTATTTTTAATTCGATTAAATTCTTTGAAATGTACGTAAACGAATTTATTTTTACAAATAAGTATTTTTTGAAGGCAGATAACTTTAGATCTTTTCATGTAAAACCAAATGTAATATTTATAAATGATAAAAAAGATATCATTCATGAAATTACTCATGTTATAATTGATAAAAATATAGATCATGAGACTTCAGACATTTGGCCCGAAATTATATCCGAGTCTAACTCAGTTCTATATTTAAAATTAACTAATCATCTCAGATACTTAAATGAGATAGAATTAAAACAGATTAATTACTATATTCCACCATATAGTACCGATGTGTTAGATTTTTTAAAAACTTTTGACTATGATATAGATAAATACAGT
>JAALLR010000032.1_pt1 | contig 53729 bp, 52 predicted proteins | sample 7245931 | NCBI WGS metagenome assembly JAALLR01 (sample SAMN13049201, study PRJNA578106) | oil field metagenome | isolation source: filtered produced water from oil reservoir B9 | place: USA:offshore Texas | collected 2016 | reverse complement strand
TTTACAGGTAGCCTATAATCTTTTTTTAATTCCATGCTCATAAGTTTTTCTTTGTCGTGCCCATATGAAGTTAGATAAATCCATTTGTCGTGATCGAACAACGATATAGAGCCATTTTCTGCTTCATCAATTATTTCTATTGTGCCATTAAGCAAGTCTGAATAAAATTCATCAATTTCAATTTCTTCAGAACCTATTTTCGAAACTAAATCAATCATTTGAAAAAGCTTTTTATTCAGTTTATCAGATTCTTTTGTTTTTCTCTTTATGGTTTTTCTCATATATACAATTAAAAGATATAGCCCTAAAATCACTAAAAACAGTATTGTTAAAAATATTATTAAATTCCTTACAAAAGAGTCTGGTAGTACTGTTTGTTGAGATACCGTATATCTATCCAATATTTCATAGTAAAAGGAATCGTCTTGTGTAAGCAAATCGGTTAAAGCCTTATCAAACGTATTAACAATAGATTGAACTTCTGGTAAATCTTTTCTAAAGAGAATTTTGAATACCAAAGGAGAAAAAAGTATGTTGGATCTTTTTAGATTGTTATAACCTCTAACATCGTAGAGCCTGTTAACAACTGCTACATCATTAACTCCCTCTTCTACTGAGTTTAAAGCCTCTCTATAACTATCGTATTCTATAAAATATACTTCTATCCCGAAATTATCAGTTATATTCTTTAATCCGTACTCACCTTCATAATAGATATCTGTATCCATAACTGCAATTGTTTTACCCTCTAATTCTTGAAAAGTTGAAATATTTAGATTCTCTTTTGTATAAGCTACTCCCCACTCAGTAAAAAAATATGTGTTATTAAAAACCCCATATTTCTTTCTTTGTTCGGTTTCTCCCAAAGGAGTAATGGCATCAATTTCTCCAGATTTTAGTTTTTCTATTAATCCAGGTTGAGTCCCCATAACTATTTCTATATCTATATTATAATTCTCTTCGATATAATCTAACAGCTCTACAATAATACCTTCATTCTCATTTTTAACATAGGGGGGGTTATCATATACTCCTATTTTTATAGAAAAAATATTCAAAGTAGTTAAAACTAAAGCTACAATAAGCACAAATTTTTTCACAACTAATCACCCTCATTTTTTATTAAAAAGCTCCCATTTTTAAAAATCCTTCATCTAAATTATTGTTAAATGAAGTTACAAATAATATAATAGTTAAAAGTATTAAAATTAAAAATAATATAGACCTTATCCTCATCATATCCCCTTAAGCTAATTCAGCCTTTTAATAATTATAACAGATTTGTTAAATAAAAAAAACAGACCCTGAGGTCTGTTATTAGTTTTATTTTTTACATTCTTTCGTTTATTTTATATTCAGTACCATTTTTTATTTTTTTGAAATTTTCAAGGTGTTTTGGAATAATTATCAAAATCAAAGAAATTATAAGAATTGAGTTGAAATCAAAAATTGGAAAAAACGAAGTTACCCATACTAAAGTAATTCCAAAAATTGTTCCCATAGAAATGTACTTTGTTGAAAGAGTTATGATTGTTGCGTATAATAAGAATAATAATCCGGCAATATAATTAGATGCAAAAATAACTCCCCAAGCTGTTGCCATACCTTTCCCGCCTTTGAATTTTAAAAATATATTCCAGTTATGTCCTATAACTGCAGCTAATGATGAAAAAATCAACATCCAACCATCTAATCCAAAAACATTTGAAGCTAAATAATAAGCTAAATAACCTTTAGAAAAGTCCCCCAAAAAACACAATAATCCCACTTTCATACCACTTGTATAAACTGCATTTGATGTTCCTACATTATGGCTACCAAGGTTTCTAACATCAATATCTTTCAACATTTTTGGCAATAAATAGCTAAAAGGAATAGCTCCAAGAAAATAAGAAACAAAAAAACTTAAAACCCCCATAAAAATAACCCCCTTTGTTTTTAAAATCAATATATTATATAATAATATGAAAACATTATTTTTTAGTTAATTTTTGAATTTTTATCTTAATTATTTTTTAATTGAAAATTAACACATAAATTTTATCATATAAACAACCCCCGGTATGGGGATGAATTTATTAAGGAGGTATGAATATGGATCACGAAAAGATGATTAGAGATTTTAAGATACGATTTTTCATTTCAACAATAATCACAATTCCAGTTGTGATATTAGCTCCATTTTTTCAAGACCTATTTGGTTACTCAATTAGCTTCAATTTTGATTATTTAGTTATATTTTCATTATCTGCTTTTATTTACTTTTATGGAGGATGGCCTTTTCTAAAAGGTTCTTTCTACGAATTGTCAGATAAAAAACCAGGTATGATGACTTTGATTGCAGTGGCTATTACGGTGGCATTTGTATATAGTTCAGCTGTGTCATTTGGACTCCCTGGAAAAACATTTTATTGGGAATTGGTAACACTAATAGATATAATGCTTGTAGGTCATTGGATAGAGATGAGATCCGTGCAAGGAGCTTCAAAAGCTCTCGAAAAACTGATGAAACTCATTCCATCTGATGCCCACTTAATTACGGAAGAAGGAACTAAAGAAGTAAAAACTACAGAATTAAAAAAAGATGATAAAATACTCGTTAAACCAGGAGAAAAAATACCTTCAGATGGAATTATCTATGAAGGAGAAACGAATATAAACGAATCTATGATTACTGGTGAATCAAAACCTGTTTATAAAAGCAAAGATGATGAGGTTATTGGTGGTTCAATAAATACTGATGGTTCATTAAAAGTAAAAATTTCTAAAACAGGGGAAGATACCTACCTCTCTCAAGTTATTGAGATGGTTAAAAAATCTCAAAACTCTAAATCAAAAGCCCAAAATTTTGCAGATAAAGCCGCCTTTTGGCTTACAATAATAGCTTTAACGACAGGTTTCATAACTTTAATTACCTGGCTTTTAATTGGAAAAGATTTTGTATTTTCTCTTGAGAGAATGGTTACCGTCATGATCATTACATGTCCGCATGCTCTTGGATTAGCAGTTCCTTTAGTAATAGCAAACTCAACGTCTCTTGCAGCAAAAAACGGTGTAATAATAAGGAAAAGAACACAATATGAAGAAGCAAGAAAAATCAATGCTATAGTTTTTGATAAAACAGGGACATTGACAGAAGGTGTTTTTGAAGTTAGCAAAATAATTCCTTTTGAAAATTTTTCTAATGAAGAAATAATTAAAATATCATCATCTATTGAAAGTGAATCTGAACATCCTATAGCACAAGCAGTGGTTAATTTCGCAAAAGAAAATAATATAGACTCTTATAAAATAAAAAATTTTAAAGCCATTCCTGGTAAAGGAACAAAAGCAAAAATAGATAACACAGATTACAAATTAGTAAGTCAAAAATATGTAGACGATAATAACATGAAATATGACGATAATAAATTAAAAGATATTTTTGAAAAAGGGATGACTTCTATATTCGTAATAAAAGATGAAAATGTAATAGGAGTTATAGGCCTTGAAGATAAAATAAGAGAAACCTCTAAAGAAACTATACTAAGTTTAAAAAACAAAGGTATTAAAACATACATGTTAACAGGAGATAATGAAAAAGTCGCTAAAAATGTGGCTGATCAGTTAGATTTAGATGGATACTTTTCAGAAGTTTTACCGGATCAAAAATCAGAGAAGATCAAAGAGTTGAAAAAAGATTACAAAGTAGCTATGGTCGGAGATGGAATAAACGATGCTCCAGCATTAACAGAAGCTGATTTAGGAATAGCTATTGGTGCAGGAACCGACGTTGCAATGGAAAGTGCCGATTTGATTTTATCTAAAAGTGATCCAAAATCAATTTTAAAAATATTTGATTTATCAAATTTAACCCATAAAAAGATGGTTCAAAACCTCTTCTGGGCTACTGGATATAATGCAATAGCGATCCCATTGGCAGCGGGGGTATTATATGGAGTAGGAGTTATTTTGAGCCCAGCTGTTGGGGCTGCATTAATGAGTCTTAGTACAGTTATAGTGGCTATAAATGCAAAAATGATGAAATTGAATTAATATGAACTATCACTAAAAAAGGACAAGAATAAAATTCTTGTCCTTTAAATTTATTTAGCCTTTCTTATCGGAAATACTGATCTTATCATAACTCTTCTCTCTTCTTTGTGAAAATAACCTTCTCTAACGTTTTTAACATCTTCATAGGATATAAAAGCTTTTGGTACATATTTGTTTGCTAATTCTTCATATAGTCTTATCTTCTTTCTGGATATTATACTGTAAACAATATAAGCAGTTCCGTCTTTACCTTCAGCTGGAACTAAAGTTACTCCAAACCCATTTTCTCTCAAAGCACTAATAAAATCGCTTGGATCTTTTTTTATAATAAGCCTCAAGGCCATTTGTCCTATAGCCAACTTATCTTCTATCATTATCCCTATATAACTACCAGCGGAAAATCCTGCTGCATAGGCTATTATATAAACAACGTTATCTACTTTATTTATTACCTGTGCTGCAACCAAAAGCCATATGATAACTTCAAAAAAACCCAATATTGCCGCTTGACCTTTTCTACCTTTAGAAACAAGAATTATTCTTGTTGTCCCAAGCGAAACGTCTAAAATCCTTGCTCCAAAAATTATTAATGGCATAATCACCCATTTAAACATCTCAGAATCAAAAAACTCCATCTTAATACCCCCAATTAATCATCTGTAAATTCTAAACCTTTTATATCAAATGAAAAAACAAGGTGGTTGAATATCCCTTTATAATATATAACTTCTAAATTGTAATCACCTTCTGTCAATTCAAATGAAATTTTTCCTTTGTATTCATTTATAAATCTATCGTTGTACAACATTTCTTCATTATCTTTCATTAATTTCACTTCTGTTTCTTTACTTAATATTCCGCTCGATACTGATATTTCAACTACTGCTTCACCATCTAAACTAAATTCATATTCTTTTTTAACTTCACCCCAAAAATTTGGCCCTAATGCAATGTTTAATTCCGCTTTTTCACCATATATTTTCCTACTATTTAATCTAAAACTTATATTATTATAAAACCCATATATTACAATAAATCCTATAAATATTAACAATATTATCCATAATAATTTCTTTTTCATACATTCTCCTTTTTTAATATTATTCTTTATATTTTTTATGCAATTTTTCAAGTTATTCATAACATTTTATACTTTTTCTTTTTTTATAAGTCAATATCATTTTAGCATAAAAAAATATCCATTATATAATGTTATAATAGAAAATAATATATTATAAAGAAAGGATGGGATTTAATTGAAAATTGGAATTATACAAAAGTTTATGAAAGATAACGATTTAGAGGCTATGTTACTTTTCAACACAGAAGGCTCAACACCCAGTATTTTCTACTTAACAGGATTCTCTGGAAATGACGGAGCACTTATAATAACTCCAAACTGTGCAAAAATTTTGGTAGATTCAAGATATACTGAAGAAGTGAAAGAAATACTTACAGATGAATTAACACTGGTTAAAACTGGGACAAGAACTATTTATGAAACTATAGAAGAAGAACTAAATTCTTTAAAAATCCAAAATATTGGAATAGAATACTCAAAGATTTACCATAGAGATTATGATAAAATTTTTAAAAACAAAAATTGGAATATTGTAAATATCGATGAACAACTTGAAAGCATGAGAAATATTAAGACCGTTGAAGAGATAGAAACCATGAAAAAGGCCATAAAGATATCTGAAGATGCCTTTGTTGAAATGCTCAATTACGTAAAACCTGGTATAACTGAAAAATATCTCGCTGCTGTATTGGAATTTGAAATGAAAAAAAGAGGTGCTGAAAAACCAGGATTCGACACAATAGTTGGATCTGGTTTTAGAGGAGCTCTTCCTCATGGCATAGCATCAGAAAAGAAGCTGGAAGAAGGAGATATGATAGTAATAGATTTTGGGGCCAGGTACAAAGGTTATAATGCTGATTTAACTAGAACAATTGGAGTAAAATCGATAACAGACGAAGTAAGAAATGTTTATAGCACTGTGTTGAATGCCAACAAAGAAGCAATAAAAGCTGTGAAAGCAGGAGAAAGCGGTTTTGATATAGATAAAATAGCAAGAGAAATTATAAAAGAAGCTGGTTATGGAGAATATTTTGGTCATGGTCTTGGACACGGTTTGGGAATAGAAGTTCACGAAAACATAAGTGTTTCACCGAGATCAAAACACACTTTAAAAGCCGGAAATGTAGTTACTATAGAACCAGGTATATATTTGGACGGCAAATTTGGAGTTAGAATTGAAGACGACATATTAGTACTTAAAAATGGCTATGAAAATCTCAATAGCTTGAGTAAGGATCTAATTATAGTGTAATAAAAATCCCCCCTGAAAACAGGGGGGTCCAAATCCCTTGGGGGAATTTGGGGGGATGGGTTAAAAAATTAAGCTATAAATAAAACTGTATACTTTCATAATTATTATATCACTTGATATATTAATTTAACGAAATTATTTTTTAATATTTGGTAAATAAGTATAATTTTTTTATCTAATCAGTAATAATAGCTATTAAAAACTTAAAATGCAAAATTTGGGGTGAAAAATGGAATATATTTTTTTAGCATTAGGATTCATTTTATTGGTAAAAGGATCTGATTTTCTTGTTGACGGAGCATCCAATATTGCACGTCATTTTGGAATATCTCAATTGATAGTTGGCCTTACCATAGTTGCCTTTGGAACATCTACCCCTGAACTAATAGTAAATTTGATTTCTAGTTCTACGAGTAATACTGATTTAGCTATATCCAATGTACTGGGGAGCAACCTATTCAACACTTTGATAATTCTGGGGATTACTTCATTAATTGCTCCTATTGGAGTTCAAAAATCAACAGTAAAAAAAGAAATTCCAATGAATTTTTTGGTTACTTTAGTTTTATTGGTCCTTGTAAACGACTTGATCTTGAATCAAGGAAATAACTTATTGTCTTTGGGCGATGGGCTAATTCTTTTATTGTTTTTTGTAATTTTCTTTTACTACGTTTTTGAAAATGCAAAAGATCAAAATTTAGAAAACAATAAAAGCAAAGATCAAAATAACAGTTTAAAAATAAAAGATTTTATATTTGTGGTGCTTGGTATTTTTATGCTTTATTTGGGTGGAGATTGGATTGTTAGCAACGCAGTAAAAATTTCTGAAAGCTTTGGAATCTCCCAAAAAATAATAGGTTTAACTATTTTGGCAACTGGAACATCTTTACCAGAACTCGTCACTTCTATAACTGCAGTGAGAAAAGGAAATAACGATATTGCCGTTGGAAATGTAGTGGGATCCAATATTTTTAATATTTTATTAGTTCTTTCTGCTTCAACTACGATTACCCCTATACCTTTTAATCCTGGAGACAACATAACAATTTTGGTTCTTTTAATATCCACAGTTTTACTTTGGTTATTCTTAAGAAAAGACCACAAACTGACAAAAGGTGAAGGTTTGATATTATTGTTAATCTACATATCTTACATGAGCTATGAATTCATAACATAAAAGGAGCGATAAGCTCCTTTTATTTTTTACTTTTATACACAAAGTTAATACTATTTTTATATTTTCATAATTTTTTGTAGTTAGAATTTAACTACCCCTATATAGGGGGATAAATTAAAAGAGGTGAAATAATGGATATTTTTATAAGCGTTTTAATATTAGGAATAGCTGGATACTTAGTATATAGATTTTTGTTCAAGAAGAAAGGGAAATCTTGTTGTTCAACTAATTTAGAAGAAACAGAGTAAATTGTACTCTGTTTCTTTTTTATTATAACTACAGTTTTGTCTTAAGCTATCAAATGTTATCTCGGTAACAAAAACCCCCATTTCAATACTCTTTTCAATTGAGTATTTTCAAGACAACTTTTTTATTTTTTTAGAATACAAAAAATTCTTAATTATTTAAATCTACTTCCAACAGTTATGGGTATGGTAGCTTTTATAAATATTAGTGCCTTTTTGCTAATTTTAATATGATTTTTATATTAGAAAAATATTTAAGAGTTAGTATATTAATACCCCCCTCTGCCATAGGGTTAACTGGAGGAAAATTTATGAGTTATAAAATTTTATTGGTTGAAGATGACAAAAAAATCTCTGAAATTATAGATAAATATTTAAAAAAGAATGATTTTGAAACTAACGTCGCTTTTAATGGGATTGATGCTCTTGAAAAATTTAGTAATAACGACTATCATCTGATTATTTTGGACATAATGATGCCCGGAATAAGTGGGTTTGAAGTTCTTTCTGAAATAAGAACTATTTCTGATGTTCCCGTTGTTATAGTAACAGCCAAAAAAGATGAAATAGATAGATTAACTGGATTCAATAAAGGTGCTGATGATTATATTGTTAAACCCTTTAGTCCAAAGGAATTAGTAAAAAGAGTAGAAGCTATTATAAAAAGAGCTTATAAACCTATCAAACAAAAAAAATTACTTATTTATGATGATTTGAAGTTGGATTTAGTTAGTCAAAAATTATATAAAGGCGGAGAAAATATAGAGATCTCTTCAAAAGAATTCAAAATTTTAAGGACCTTTTTTGAAAATGTGGACATACCTCTCTCCAGAGAAAAAATAATAAAGAATTCTTTTGGGATTGAATATGATGGATTTGACAGAAATATAGATTCTTATATCAAAAATATTAGAAAAAAAATTGAAACTAACACCAGAAGCCCAAAATATATAAAAACAAAATATGGGTTTGGTTATATAATGGGAAGTGATGAAAATTAGCCTTAGAAAAATATTATTATTAAGCATTTTAGCAATAGTGCTAATTTCTATAGTAATTAATAGTTTCATCTTTGGTGGTTTTGTCAACAACTATTTCAAAAGTTATGTTATTGAAGAATACAATAACAAAATAGAAATGATAAAAAATATTACTACTGATTATTTAGAAAACAATGAAATAACAAAAAATCAGGTGATTTTACAATTAGAAAATTTTATAGAAGACCCAATTTCAGAAATAGCTATTTACGATGAAGAGGGAAATTATATACTTGGAACTGGAAATGTAATGTTAAATATGCACAACCAAATGATGAATATGAGAAATACAAACACGAATTTAAAAACTGATATATACGATTTAGAAGAGAATGAAAGTCTTTATGGATATTTAGAAATCAAAAGAAACATGAATATAGAAAACACTGAGAACATTAATTATTTTTACGATTCTTTGATATCTGGTTCTTTAATTTCAATTTCATTAGTTTCTGTTTTAACAATAATAATAAGTATATTTTTTAGTAAAATAATTAGCTTTGATTTCAAAAAAACTGTGGAACTTGCCAACAAAATAGACCATGATGAAGATATAAATTTTAAAGAATCGAAAATTTTGGAAATAAGAGAAATTCAAAATACTTTAAAGAACATTTCTACAAAATTAAAACTAAAAAAATCTCTCAAAAAAGAAGAATTAGACAAACTAACACACGAAATAAAAACTCCTATTATGATTCTTAAATCTAATTTAGAAGGTAAAAAGGATGATATTATTGATTTCGATGAAGATAGGTTAAACAGCCTTCTTGAAGAAACAGAAAAATTATCCCATATAACAGAAAATATAAAAGAAATTTATGATTATGAAAATGGAAATGAAACCGTACTTTTTTCCGAATTTGATTTGAATGAAGAAATTAGAAAAATATATAGTGGAATGAAATATCAGTTCGAGAAAAATGGTATGAAATTAGAGTACATCGATAAAAAACACTTGAATATAAAATCGGATAAATCGTTAATAAATCAATCTATCTACAATATATTATCCAATGCTTACAAATATTCAAGTTCAAAAAAAGTATCAATTAAAATTGAAGAAACAAATTCAAAAGTAAGAATATATATTGAAGATAATGGAAAAGGAATTAATGAAAAATATATACAAAATATATTTGATGCGTATTATAGAGTTCCAACAGAAAAAACAAACGGCTCAGGATTAGGCCTTTTTATCACTAAAAATAATGTTGAAAAACTAAATGGCACAATAAAAGTAGAATCGAAAATAAATGAAGGAACAAAATTTATTATAGAATTACCAAAAAATATATAAAATCATAATTCTTACATAATTGAAAATTATAATATAGATGTAGATTGATTTAATCAAAAAACACACGTTTATAGGAGGTGTTGAAATATGATGCATGGATATTTTTGGAATGGAATGTGGTCAGGAGGTGGAATTTTTATGGGAATCTTTTGGATTCTAATAATAGTTATAGTACTATACTTTGTTTTTAGGAATAATAATAATAACCTTACAAACAACGGGCAAAATTATCAAAAGAGAAATTCCGTTGACGAAGCATTAAGAATTTTAAACGAAAAATATGTTAACGGAGAAATTAGCGAAGAAGAATACAAAAATAAAAAAAACAATATTTTAAATTAGGAGATGAGATTATATGAGAAAAAGTGTTTTACTTATATTAACCGTTTTATTTGGAGTTAGCTTGGTTTTTTCATTTGGCTACAGCTCTTGGGCTAATTGGAACGATACTTCAAATTCTTTGGATGAAAACTTAAAAACTTACAACTTAACTATTACTGAAATAGATACCTCAAGACCTTTGGCAATGGCTGAAGATAGTTCAGGAAAAGAATATGTAGTAAATTTTGGACTTTTATTAAACAAATACAGTACTATCCCTGTTAAAACTGGACAGACAATTCAAATCAATGGGCAAATAGAACAAAACTTTTTTTCAACGGATGTAATATTCGCTGTGGAAGCCTCCATTAATGACGAATCATATTTCATCGATTATAATGACTCAAATTATTACGGTAATTATGGTAATTGTGGTTTTGGACCTGGTTATAACAGAAATAGAGGTTTTGGAGGATATAACGGATACGGACACGGAATGATGAATTGGTAATTTATATATAAAACATATAGATTAAAAACAGGATGTGATAACATCCTGTTTTTTTTATTTGATATAAATAAGTTATAATATGATTTGACAAAACTAAATAAGGGGTGAAAAAATGTTTTTATATATTTTTCTTGGAATTTACCTATTTTCAGAATTTTTTGATATTTTTCTTTCAAGGCTTAATCTTAATTACTCAACGTCTCCTTTGAGAGAAATTCCAGATGAAATGAAAGGCGAGATAACTTGGGATGAATTTGAAAGATCAAAAGAGTATACTGCAGACAAAAATTTGATTAGTTTTGCATCTCACATTTTAACAGTCATAGCAAATATTTTATTTATTCTCTTTATCTTTCCTTATGTTGAAAATTTTGCTGTTAATTTAACTGATAATATTATTTACCAATCTTTTTTGTTTTTTGGATTTTTTGGAGTAGTTAATTATATAATCTCCTTACCTTTTAATTATATCAACACCTTCAAAATAGAGCAAAAATTTGGATTTAACAAATCAACAATGAAAACTTTTATAATAGACAATATAAAGAGTATTGTTTTGTCTGTTGTTTTAGGTGCAGGCATGATATATCTAATCATGGAAGGAATTCTAACTTTTGAAAATTGGTGGATAATCGTATCTTTAATAATAATAGGTGTGCAATTTATAGCAAGTTGGTTATACCCAAAATTTATAATGCCTCTGTTCAATAAATTTACTCCTTTAGAAAACGAAAACTTAAAAAATAAATTAGTCAATATTGCAAAAGATGCCGGTTTCGATGTTTCAAAAATTTATGTGATGGATGCTTCAAAAAGGACTGGACATTCAAATGCTTTCTTCTCAGGGTTTGGTAAAACAAAAAAAATCGTTCTGTTTGACACCCTCTTGGAAAATCATGACGAAGATGAAATAGAAGCGATTTTTGCTCATGAAGCTGGTCACTACAAACTTAACCATATAATAAAAGACTTGTTTTTCTCTATTTTTTTGATGGTTTCAATAGTTCTGATAGTATTTTTTCTCACTGAGTCAAACTTTTTAACAGAAACATTTGGAGTTGAAATGATTTATACAAAACTAACATATTCGTTTATTTTTGTAGGAAGTATTTTTAATTTTGTAGGTTATATCTTGAGTGCAATGAGTAGAAAACACGAATTTGAAGCTGATAATTATTCTAAAAAATATAAAGATCCACAACATTTGATTAGAGCGTTAAAAAAATTATCAAAATCAAATTTGTCCAATTTGAATCCACATCCTTTATATGCAAAACTCAATTATTCTCATCCAACTTTAATTGAAAGAATTAGAAATTTAAAAAGATAAATCGAAAATCAAATAATTTTATCTTCATGTGCCCATAAAACAGCAAAATATTACATTTATTGTTTTTATGTTAACTGTTTAATTAATTTTTGGGTCGATATATTTAAGATATTTTAAATGAATCATCATATAAAAAATACAACAAGCCCCAATATTTAGTATATAATAGTGATGATTGAAGTTTAATTAAAGCATAATTTTTCCAAAACAGAGCGTAATGTGGGGTTTACTATTGAATATATATACTTTAAGTTATCCCGACCTATTTTAGGTCGGGTATTTTCTTTATTTATTCAATTATAGTTATTCTCAAATCGTTTAAGTTTGACTCTTTTGGCCCTGTTATAACAAGATCGTTTATCTTTTTAAATATTTCTTCTGTATTTTTAGAGTTTACAACCTTATTGTATTCATAATTTCTTCTTATCTTTTCGTAAGTTTTAAAATCTCCAATAGCTCCTGCAGAATCGCAAGGGCCGTCTGTTCCATCAGTATCAATAGCTATTTGAGTTATTCCTTTTTGAGTTTTGATCCTATCTACAAAACCAAGTACAAATTCTTTGTTAGGACCACCTATCCCATGAGAATCTTCTACATTTACAGTGGTTTCACCACCTGATATAAGAATACAAGGTTTTCTAAAAGGCCTATCGTATTTTTTGATCTCTAAAGCTATGGAACCTGTAAATTTCCCTGCTTCAAAACTATCTCCATATAAATCTGTTGATAAAATATGTGTTTTTATTCCCTTTTTATTCAATATATTGTATGCTCTTATAACAGCTTCTTCAACTTTCGAAATAAAAAAATTTTTAACTTTGTATTTTTTGAACTCTTCAATTTTCAAAGTTTCTTTCTCTTTTATTTCCAAATTTTTATACATAAAATCAACCAATTTTTTTGGTAACATATTTTTTAGATTCTTTTCTTCAATTATTTTGGTCGCATCGTAAAAAGTCGATTCATCATAATTTGTTGGACCAGAGGCTATTGTGGATAAATTGTTGTTTTCAACATCAGAAATTATTAAGTTAAAAATTTGACAGTTTTTGTTTTTTAATACTTTTAACAACTTCCCGCCTTTAACCCCGGAAATATGCTTTCTAATTACATTAATATTTTTGATATCCAACCCTGACTTTAAAAGGATTTTGTTTGTTATTTTTAAATCTTCTAAGGATATATCATCTTCAGCCTTTTCAAATAAAGCAGAACCCCCTCCTGATATCAAAAATATTACAGTGGAGTTTTTTTCAACCATTTTTAGTTTTTCAATTAATTTATCAGAATTTTGAAAAGTTCTTTCATCTGGATAAGGATGAGCTCCGGAAAGTATTTCTATGTTTTTCAGATTTTTTTCATAACCATCCTTTGTTATTATTAATCCTTCTAAATGAATATCAAAAAGCTTTTCTATTTTTTCCGCCATTGCAGCTGAAGATTTCCCAAAACCAAAAACATATGTTTTGTCAGATACTTTGAATTTATTTTCCCCCAAAGTTAAAATACCTTCAGAATATTTTATCTTATCTTTCATAATATTTTCAAGGGAGATCGATTCTAATATTTCTTCTGTGTAATCTATCATCATTTCTCTTTGTTTTGTGGATTTATCTATATTTTCTATCATATTTTCACCCAGGTATAGCCGTATGGCTCAATAGAAATTTTATTTTTTATTTCTTTACCTTTGATAATTTCAGTAGCTGAATTATCATTCGATATTTCGTTGAGATTTATAGTTACTTCTTCTTTTGAAAGATTTGCTATTGCCACAATTGTTTCCTCTTCACAAAATCTTTTGATGGCAAAAACTTGATCACAAATTGATAAGATTTCTTGACCTGATTTTGGAGAAAAAGCTTTGTGGTTTTTTCTAATTTCAAGTAAATGCTTCATAGAGTAAAAAATTTGGTTTCTAAATGATCCTTTTTTTTCAATCTCTTTTTTTAAGTTTTCATAGTTTAATTTTTCTCTATTTATTGCTCTGTTATAGCCTAATTCTTTTACACCTTGTGCCCAATTTCTCGATCCTATCAAGCTGTGTATATATATCCCAGGTATTCCCCTTAGAGAAAATGCTATAAAATAAGCCCCCAAAAATTTGTTTATGTTTTCTTTTATTGAATCTCTTTCATCGTATAGAGCATCAAAATAATTAATGTTCATTTCATAAGGTGACTGAGTACCATCTGAATTAGTTTTGTAAGAAACTTTCCCATTGTTTTTTTCAACTTTTTTTATGAGATTATCGATTTCTACATCACTTAATATGCCTTTAACTGGCATCAACCCAATTCCATCATGAGAAGCCAAAAAATTGAAAAATGTAGTTTTATCAGAAGGATATTCTAATCCAGATGCCCATTTAGAAATATGCTTAGATGAATTAATTTGATAAGCATTTAACACTAATGGAGGAAGAGAAAAATTATAGACCATCTGCGCTTCATCTTCACCATTTCCAAAATAACTCACATTCTCTTTATGGGGAACGTTTGTCTCTGTAATTATTATTACTTGTCCTTTTATTGAATCAAATATATCTTTGAAAAGCTTTATTAACTCGTGAGTTTGCTCAAGATGAATACAACTCGTCCCAACTTCTTTCCAAATATATCCAATGGCATCTAACCTCAATAAAGAGGCACCATTTTTAACGTAAAAAAGTAGCACGTTTATTATATCCAACAAAAGTTCTGGATTCTTATAGTTCAAATCTATCTGGTCTTCAGAAAAAGTTGTCCAAACATACTTTTCTCCTTCTGGAGTATCAAATTTAGTCAAAAGAGGTAGTGCTCTGGGCCTTGTCACACTCGAAAGATCTGTGTTTTTATCAACTGTTATGAAATAATCATCATATTTTGGGTCATTTCTTAGAAAGCCTTTAAACCAATCACTCTGCGATGAAATATGATTTACAACCGCATCAAACATCAAGTAATAGTGTTTCGAAAAATTTTTAATATCTTCCCAAGTTCCAAGGTCTGGATTCACTTTTTTGTAATCAACAACAGAAAACCCATCATCAGAAGAATAAGGAAAAAATGGCAATATATGAACTGTGTTTATACTGTCTCCCACGAACTCTTCCATAAACTTTTCAAGAACATTCAAAGAATGGCTTTCGTCTTTAATTGAATCACCATATGTAATCAAAATAGATTTGTTTTCATTTAATTCATAACTGTTAGTATTTTCTATAGAGTCATTGAATTTATTTACCTTCTCTTTTATTTTTTTTAGCAAATATTCTGAGCTTTCAGGATATAGTTTTTTCAATCTTTTTTCGACGCTTATCTCTTTTTTCATTTAGATCACCTCAGAACCTCTTTGTATTTGTTATCTTGTATAGTTTTTCAAAATGTTTTTCTGGATTTATCTTTTGTATTAAAACTCTATATATAATGTCCATAACAAACATCTCGGCTATTCTGTTATAAGTGTATTCATTTTCGTCAGGATGATTCGCAGCTGTGTATATTTTTAGTTCAGATATTTTACTTAAAGGAGATTCAACTCCAGAAGTTATAGAAACGGTGAAAGCTCCTGCTTCTTTTGCAACTTCAGTTGATTTATATACGTCTCTAATCATACCTGAATGGCTAATGGATATGACAACACAATGTTTGTCAGCTGCCGCTCCTGCCATAACTTGCATATGAGGATCTGAATATGCTTCAGAACTTATACCAAGAGCTGCCAATTTCAAACTCATATCCAGTGCAACTGAATAAGACCTTCCAACTGCATAAAATAAAACTTTCCTTGCATTCTTAATCTTTTCTGCAACCAGATTTATCTTTTCTTTGTCTATGTTTTGATAAGTATATTCAAGCATATTCACAGTCTTGTTATAAACTGCCGCATAAATATCATCTATGCTTTCATCTTCTATACTTGGTTGGCTTAGCTGCTTTACAAGAGACATTTTAAAATCTTGGTAACCTGTAAAACCTATCTTTTTTATAAGCCTATAAACTGTCGTTTCACTTACTTCTGACCAATTAGCGAGCTCTGTTATAGAGTAATGTATAACATCCCCTGGTCTTTCAATTATATAATTTGCAGCTTTTTTCTCTGAATTTGTTAACGAATTGTATATTCCTTTTATTTTTTGTATCACCATACTAAATCACCTACCAAATTTGGCTATTCTTTAACCCCTCCAGCTGTTAGTCCTCCTGTTAGGTATTTTTGCATCAACATAAATAAACCAACTACTGGTATAGAAGTTAAGACTGAGGCAGCCATCATCTTAGCCCATATAGCATGTTCTGAATAAAAAATTTCATTTAAACCGATTGGAAGTGTGTGAAACTGGGGATATGCTCTGACAAAAATAGATGCAAACAAGTATTCATTCCAAGCGATCATAAATGCATATATAAAAACTGTGATAATAGCTGGTAAAGATAATGGTATTATAATTCTCCATATAACACCAAATCTACTACTCCCATCTATTATAGCAGCTTCTTCTATAGTTTCTGGAATAGTTCTAAAATAATTTCCAAGCATATACAAAGAAACCGGCAATGTTTGAACAATATAAATAATGAATAACGAAACCATTCCTTTTGGTCCAGAGCCTGTTAGTCCAATGTTTACAAAAATCTGGTACAAAGGAACTGCTAATATGGTTCCACCAAATAGATATACTAACAACACCCCTCTTTGAACTAATCCCCTTCCTGGAAACCATACCCTTGAAAAAGCGTATGCACCTAAAATAGATATAATTAGGCTAAACAAGGCACTTAATCCAGCAATTAGTAAACTGTTTCTAAAAAACCTTATAAATGGAAAAGATTCTTTTTTCCTTTCAGCGGCAATATTACCCAGTATTTCTTCTTGCTTTTCAGCAGGCAAATTTTTCACTAATTCCTGTAATTGCCTTTGTTCATCTGAGAGTTCTTCTCTTATAGATTCTTTAAACCCTAACAACTGTAAATATGTATCAAAAGTGGGATTTTCTGGAATCAACCCTTTTTCAAAAGCATCTGTATCATTTCTAAAAGAAACAGAAACCATGTAGGCAAATGGATAAGCTACAAAAACCACTAATACTATTATCAATGACCAAAACCCTATTGTTCTGAATATTGATTTTTTTCTTACCATTTTAACACCTTCCTCACGTAAAAGGCTATCAAACCAAACATAAATATGAAAAGAATAGTTGCTATAGATGCAGCTACACCCTGTTCAGGTACACCCGTAAAAGCTTTTTCGTATATATACACTGGTAATGTCCCAGCAAATTTTGACATAAGGTAGACTTCGTCGAATTTATAAAAATTCCAAATTCCCCTTAGCAAAGCAACGGAACCAATTACAAAATACAATTCTGGTAATGTTATATTCCAGAATTTTTGCCAACCATTTGCTCCATCAATTTCTGCAGCTTCATAATAATCATCTGGAATTGATTGAAGTCTTGAAAGCATCATTAAATAAATAAATGGAAAGTTCCTCCATATATTGAAAAAAGAAACTACCAAGAAAGCATTATTTGGGTTATTGATAACATCTGTTCCTGGATCCATTATATTTAAACTCGCTAACAATTGTACCAATGGGCCATCTATAGGTAAAAATACATATTTCCAAGCAAAAACTATTGCTATTAAAGGTGTAACATAAGGTAACAAAAGCAGTCCTCTAACAATCCCCCTACCTGGGAATTCTTTATTCATAAGGATTGCAACACCTACTCCCAAAATTATGCTCCCAACAACAGTTATAACTGTGAAAGCTATAGTTTTCCAAAAAGAAACCCAAAAAGTTGAATCAGTTAACACGTTAATATAGTTTTGTACCCCCAAAAAAGTGTTCCCCTCATTTGGCGAAATTGATACATCAAAAAAACTCAAATATATATTGTAAAAAACTGGATATAAAATCAACAAGGCTATAATTATAACTGTTGGTGCAATAAGTTTCATCCCAAATTTAGCTTCTCTTTGTCTCATAGGAGATAGCTCTGAAAATTTCATATATACTCCTCCTCAATAAAACGGGGAGAATTTCTTCTCCCCAATATTTCAAATTAGATATTATTTGCCTAATATTCTTTCTGCTTCTTGTTGTGCCCATTGAGCTGTTCTTTGTGGTGTCCAATCATTTGCAAACATATAATTGATTGCTTTACCTATAACAAAGTTAGCTGACAATTGACTCATTTCATCGATTATTTCACCATCCAAGAATTCAAATCTTTCAACTTCATCAAGAGCTGCTACTATTCCAGTGATTTGATCTTTATCATATTTAGAAAGTATAGGATTATCTAAAAATTTATCCGATTCAGCAATCGATGATCTTGTTGGATTCATTCCACCAGGAGCCATATGTAGATAATAAATGTAATTATCCTCTGTCATCAAGAATTTTATCCATTCTTCAGCTACATCTTTATTCTTAGAAGTATCCAAAACACTTACAGCAACAATTTCTCCAAAAGATGATGGTTTAATATTGTACATTCTATTTCCAAAACCTGTATTCTTAACTAATTCAGGGTTAAAATCATCTACTCTTCCTCTTTGAACTTCTTCTACTGCTATGTCATCCATTACATATGTCGAATAAAATATCATTGCAACTTCATCAGATAGATATCCCTTTAAAGCATCCATAACACTTGTAAATCCTGGTTTTGCATATTTCCCCAATTCCTTATAGAATCTAAAGGCTTCGATCATCTCTTGTGAATCAAACATAATATTTCCTTCAGTGTCTATTGGTCTTGCACCGTTTGACAAAGCTATTTCTGAAAAAACTTGTTCCGTATAAGCATCTGCTGCCTTAGGAAGAACCAATCCATAAACTCCTTCAGCAGGATTGTTTAAAGCTTTAACGGCTGTCAAAAGGTTGTACCAACTTGTTGGTTCGCCTAATTGTCTTGGCTCTAGCCAATCTTTTCTATACCAAATTCCTTGAACCCACGCTGAAAATGGAACTGCGTAATGATTACCTTCTCCGTTTGACAATAACCTTGCTGCCCCATTATAGACATCACCAAAATCTTCTATTATTTTTGTGTTTCTTTCTACATCCATAAATCCTTGACTTCCTAAAAGAATCATTGGTGAAATTCCACCTTCTATAACGTCTGGTAATGTGTTAGATTTTTGAGCTATTGGAATTTGTCTCAATATCTCATTTTCTTCGATAGGTACTATTTCTATTGTATGACCAGTTTGAGCGTTAAAAATTTGTGCTAATGCTTTGATTCTTTGTTGACGATCAGACTCCACCTGTGTTGTCCAAAATGTGATTGTTTCAGACATAACTAATAATCCTACCAAAAGAACTGTCAATAAAACCAATAATTTCTTCATGTATATCCCTCCTAAATTAAGATATGTTTATTTTTTTCATAAATTATAAAATTACTGAAAGTTTTCTTCAAAATTATAAGATAAAAAATATATTTTCTCAAACAGCTTTATATGATTTTATGAGTTTTTATAGGTAATTATAAACAATTATTTACTGAATATTCATTGATGCTTAAAAAAATAAATTTTAGAAAATTTATTTTTTTATATATAATTGTATTGAAAATTTTCCTTTTGGGGGTGGCTTTATATGAAAATAGGATTAATGCATTTCAGAGTTGGTGAAACAGACGGTGTTTCTTTAGAAATGTTTAAGTGGAAAGCAGTTTTAGAAAAAATGGGTCATGAAGTTTTCTTAATCGGCGGAGAAACAGGAAATTTGAAAGCTTTGAAAGTTCCTTCAATATCTTATAGAAATAAAATAAATATTGAAATTAAGAATCATGCTTACATATCTCTGGATGATTGGGGAGTGGAAGATTTAATTCGAAAAAACGAGGCTTATTATAGCACCATACTAAGAGAATTACTAAAGTTACCAGAAATGGATGTAATTTTTGTAAACAATATTTTTTCTTTAGGCCACAACCTGTCTGCCGCTAAAGCTGTCTATGAATTTGCGAAAATAAAAAAAATAAAACTAATCGGGCATCATCATGACTTTTATTGGGAAAGGGATTTTTATTCTAATCCAACTACAGATTATGTTGCTTATTATTTGGAAAACTTTTTTCCTCCTAAAGATATTAATCATGTAGTTATAAACTCTATAGCCAGGGATTCACTTCAAAACTATAAGGGAATCAACTCAACAATTGTTCCAAATGTTTTTGATTTTTCTAACGATTTGTGGAAAAGAGATTCCTATAATTCTAAAATAATTGATAAATTTAATTTAAAAGAAAATGACCTTATTTTTTTACAGGCAACGAGAATTGTACAAAGGAAAGCTATAGAATTAGCCATTGATACTCTTTCAAAAGTTGTCGAAGAAATCCACTTATATAATAGAAACGTAATTTACAATGGAAAAAAGATCGATGAGAACAGCAAGATATACTTAGTTTTACCAGGGCTCAATGAAGAAGAAGCATACACAGAAAAACTTGTTAAATATGCAAATAAAAAAAATGTTGACATGATTTTGGCAGAAGAAATGTGTGAAGATGAAAGAAATGAAAGTGAGGGAATTTTTTCTCTTTGGGATTTTTATGCCATTTCCGATTTTGTCACTTATCCAAGTGTTAAAGAAGGGTTTGGAAATCAATTTTTAGAAGCTGTTTTTGCAAAAAAACCCATACTTGTTTTTAATTATCCTGTATACGATGTTGATATAGAGCCTTTAGGGTTTAAAACTATCAGCTTGGGAAACAAGACAGAAAAAAAAGAAGATTTCTACATGATACCAGATGATATAATCACATCTGCATCTAAAGAAATCCTCGAAGTATTGTTCAACAGAGAGAAAGCTTATGATTACATTGAAACAAATTTCAAATTGGCAAAAAAACATTTTTCTTACAACTCTTTGGAAGAGAAATTACGTGAAATACTCAAATCTATCTAACGGTTGTTTAGAAAATTTTTATATCCAATACATTTATTTTTTTATCATCTATGTACAGCACTTTTATATTGAATCTCCCTTTTCGTCCTTTTTAAGAGGTTCGCTATATATTTTAAAAGGCAGTTTAACAACTACTTTTGTTCCTTTGCCTTTTTCACTTTCAATTTTTATTTCACCGTTCATTAACTCAACAAGTTTTTTTACTATAAAAAGACCTAATCCTGTTCCCCCAAATTGATCTTTTGTTGATAAGTCTCCTTGGGAAAAAGCTTCAAATATCTTTTCTAAATTGCTTTCATTTATACCTATTCCCGTATCTAAAATAGTTATTTTTAGGTTAGCAATATTACCTTTTAAGCTTTCTAATGAAAACAACATACTAACTTTTCCATTTTTTGTAAATTTGAATGAGTTTGACAGTAAGTTATCCAAAATCTGCCTTAATTTTATTGGGTCTCCAAAAAGATTATCAGGAATATTTTTATCATAATCTACTTCGAAATCAATATTTTTTGAATATAAATTTGACTTATAAGATAAATAAAGCGAATTATAGATTTTGAGAGGAGAGAATTTTATGGAATCTAAATCCATTTTGTTTGCCTCGATCTTTGATAAATCCATAAGCTCATCCAACAAATTTAATATATGATAAGACGATTCTCTCATAGTTTTTAAAAGTTCTTCGTCTTCTTTTGACTGAGTAGACTCCCTCAAAAGATCTATAATTCCAATCATTCCATTTAAAGGGTTCTTTATCTCATGGGAAATGTTTCCTAAAAACTTACTTTTTGCTTCGTTTGCTTTCCTCGCTTCTTCAGCAGCTTTGGTTAACTGTTTTTCTAATTTCTTTGACTTAGTAATATCTGTTAACAAACTTATCACACCAATTAAATCACCTTTTTCGTCGTAATAAGGTGCTCCTGATATAAGCACGGGAATTTCTTTATCTGTTTTTGAGGTCAGTATAGCTTCGTATGGTTCTTTTTCACCTTTTAATCTTTTATTAAATTTTTCTTTTAAATTGGCTCCATGTATTTTTGATGCTACAGAAAATAGATTAATTTTATCTAATTCTTTAGGAGAATATTCAACCATTTCCAAGAATTTTTTATTGTAAAATTTAAAATTACCATTTAAGTCAAGTATCACTAAACCTTGACCCAAATGGTCTGTTATTTGTTTTGATAATTCGTTCATAAATCTTCAGCTCCTAAATATTTTGTTCTTTAAATAATATTATACAACAAAATCTCCTGAATTAATTAAACAAGCGATATATTAATAAGATTTTACCTATTTGAATAGCTTTATAATAACAAAAAATAAATATATGAGTGATTAAAATATATTAAATATTGTTATTAAAATGATATAATTAATAATGTTAACTATTAAGCTTTTTATAAAAAATGTAGAAAGCATATTAGTTGGAGGGGTTTTAATGGGTGAATATATTTACAAACGATACGAAGAAAAATATATAGATAAAGTTGCAAAAACTTTTATAGATGTTTTTTCTCAAGATCCTTGGAATGATAGATGGCCTTCTTTAGATAAAGCCAAAGAATATTTAAAAGGCTATATCGGAGCACCTTATTTTAGGGGCTTTTTGGTTATGAATAAAAAAGAACATATAATAGCTTTCTCACTCGGTGATATAAGAAAATGGTGGTCTGGAGATGAGTATATGGTTCACGAATATGGCGTCAGCCCTTCTTTTCAAGGTGAAGGGTTTGGTGTAGCGTTCATGGATTATATTCAAAATGAGTTGATAAATGAAGGCGTAAAGGGAATTATTTTAAACACTGGGAAGGGAACCCCAGCTGAATATTTTTATAAAAAACAGGGTTTTGAAGAAAATGAAGATAACATTTTTTTGTATAAAATTCTGAAATAGTCGTAATGTGTTTGATATGGCTATTTTTTTAAAAAATGTTATAATTTATTAACAGTATTTCGCTTAAGGAGTAGTTTATGAAAAAAATTATTTTTTTATTTTTTATTTTCCTCACTACATTTTTATTTTCAAATAATATTTATATAAATAATTACCCATTTGAAGATGAATTTGCTCAAATTGGTAGTATCAAACAAATTCTACAAGATCAAAATGACTTTATTTGGTTTATAGATGAGTACAACCTTTATAAATACAACGGTGAGGATGTAGTAAAAAAATTTGAAAACAAGGATAAAATTAAATTAAACTATTTTTTTCAAGACTTTTCGAGTAATTCTTGGCTTGCTACTAATTTTGGATTACTTCATTATAACGAAAGATATGAGTCTTACAGTTTGTACCCTTTGAAAAACAACGAGATATACAATATAACACAAAATAAAGAGAACACACTTCTTTTATCAACTCAAAAAGGGTTGATAACTTTCGACAAAACGTCACAAAGTTATCAATCAGTTAGCGAAAAATTAGAATCTTACTCAATAAACAAAATGGGAATTATCGATTCTATTTACTATTTGGCGACTGATAAAGGCCTTTTGGAATATAACCCTTCTGATGATTCTTACTTAAAATTTATGGATGGTCAAGAAATTAAAAACCTTATTTTCACTTATGACAAGTTGTGGTTTTACACTGATGATTCTTTGTTTTCAATGAATTTATCCACTAAAAATATTGTTAAGCAAGAAGAGGATATAGAAATCAACGATTTTTTGATTTATGAAGACTTTTTATGGATAGCTCATAGCAATGGTCTGAAAAGAGCAAAACTATATGACTTTGAATTAGAAGAATTTGATATTGGTTTTCCCGTTAACTATTTATTCAAAGATAACGGTGATTTTCTCTGGTTCTCAAATGATAAATACAATTTATCCAGAATAAATGTGAACTCAAGATTTGAAACATTTCTTTTTGATAATTCTTCTTTTGAATCGATGGTTGTGGATGAAGATGGTTTTATCTGGATTGCAAATGGTAAAGATTTAAAAGTTTACAATTCTTTCGCAGAAACGTGGGAAGATATCTTTATTGGTTTAGATAAAGATATTCTTTCAATCAAAAATAACAATGATAAGATTTTATTATTGACAGACAAAGAAATCTATATTTTTAATAAGAAAGATTATTCTACTACAAAAGTACTACAAACGGAAAAGGTTATAACTGATGTCTTTATAGACACAAACCAAAACTATTTTATAACTTTAAATGATGGTTTATACAAGCTGGAAAATGAGCTCCTACTTATAAAAAATGTAGATAATATAATATCTTTAATAGGTCATGAAAATAAAATTTGGGGAATGACCACTGAAGATGAGCTTATAGAATATGATATCAAAAATGAATTATTTGAAATTGTTAATGATACCCCAATTTCCTTTTTTAACGACTTAGCGTATTCTAACAAAATTGTTTACATATCTGACGATTACGGTATTACATCTTACAACACAGAAACAAAAGAATTTAGTACAATTATTAGCGATTTCCCTGTATCAGAAGTTCAAGCAGATAGATATGGAAATATTTGGTTTTCAACAAAACATTCTATTTATCGTTTTTTCCCTTTGGAAAAGAGATATATAGAGTATGATTTTGATGAAGGAGTATATATAAACAACTTTTCAAAAGACTCATATATTACAAAAACAAATGAAGCTTTTTTCTTAACCGAAAATTCTTTAACTAGTTTCTATATAGAAGATATCAACCCAAATGTTTTATTTCATCCTTTGGTAATAGAAAAAATTGAATCTAACGGCACTATTTATAAATACAATGAAGATGAAAAATACAATTTTAAAAAAGGCAATGTTGAGATTTCTTTTGATTATGCTGATTATAAAAACGATGTTTTAGTAAGATATAGATTTGAAAGTGATGGAGAATGGAACTATATAGATGAAAAATCAATAAAATTACCCAACATACAGCAAGGGGATTATAATTTAAAAATACAAACTATAGACAAAACAAAAAAGTGGGTAGGAGGAGAAAAAAATATAAAATTTTCAATTTCATATAACATTTTTACCACAAATTATGCCATCTTTTTTTATATAATACTATCTCTGCTTTTCATCTTGTCTTTAGTTTATTTTCTTATGATAAGAATTAGGGGAAAATTTGAAAACAAAACCAAACAACTAATTAGGCAACATATTGAAGAATCTCAAGAGAATAGCAATTATCTCGAAAAATTAAACAAAAAAATAGAAAAATTATCTTTTTACGACCCTCTTACAGGGATTCAAAACTTAAGGTTATTCGAAGAAATTATCGAAAGAGAATGGAACTTGGCAAAGAGAAAAAAATATCCATTATCTATTATAATAATTGACATTGATAATTTTAAAAATTACAACGATGAATATGGCCATTTAAAGGGAGACGAAGTTATAGTAAAAGTATCTAATGCATTGAAGAGTTGTTTGAGAAGATCAACTGATCATATTTTTAGGTATGCTGGAGAAAAATTTGCTGCTGTTTTGCCAGATACTGATAAGCCTGGTGCAAATGTTGTTGCTAACAATATGAAAAGTTCTATTGAAAAATTAAAAATTGAGCACAAAAAATCAGAAGTAGCAAACCATATAACTGTTTCCATTGGAACTTCAACGGAAATCCCTACAAACATAATGGAAATCGATGCTTTTATTAATGAAGCCGAAGAAGCTCTTTTAAAAGCAAAAAATATTGGGAAAAATAGAATCATCCAACATAATGATTTAAACAAAAACGACTCATAATGCTAAATATTAATCAAAGAGGCCTTCATTTTGAAGGCCTCTTTGATTGGTAAATTTTATCAAATTTTAAATTTATTGATCTGTTGTGTAAGATTCTCCGAAAGAGCAGATAGTTCTTCTGAATTAGCACTTGTTTGTTGTGCTCCTTCAGCTTGATTGTTTATTGACTCAGTAGCTTGAGATATTTGTTCACTTATGTCTGAAACTGTTTTTGCTACTTTATCCATAGCTGCACTCATTTCTTCAGCTGAAGCACTCTGTTCTTGAGAAGTTGCTGTCATGTTTTCTATTCCGCTGTTTATTTCATCTATTTGTTTTAATATTGTTTCAAATTCTTCTGCTATTTCATCCATTTCCTTGTTTATTTCGTTCATATAAGTAACTGTATCTGAAGATGAAGTGGAAACATCTTGCGTGCTCTTTTTGATCTCTTGTAGTATCTTTGCTATTTCTTCTGTTGCTCCGCCACTTTCTTCTGCCAATTTTCTTATTTCATCTGCTACTACTGCAAATCCTTTTCCAGCTTCTCCTGCCCTCGCTGCTTCTATTGCAGCATTAAGTGCCAATAAGTTGGTTTGCTCTGTAATTGAGTTTATTGTTTCTACAATTTGACCAACATTTTCCGCTTTTTTGGCCAAAGTTTCGACCTGTTCTTCTGTAGCTTTTGATTTCTGATTTGCATCATCTATTTTAGCGTTTATATTTCTTATTTTTGTCGCACCATTGTTTGCAGCATTATTTGTATTTTCTGCAGAATGAGATAAACTTTGTGCAGCTTTAGATAACGATTGTGCACTTGCTGCTACCTCTTCTACTCCACTTGTAACCTCTTGCACTGAAGCTGACACATCTTCAGCATTCCTTTCTATAGTCTCAACTTGTGAATTCAATTCTTCTGAAGTTGCTGAAGCTTCTTCTGCTACACTTGCTAAATCAGCAGATGATGAATTTATCTGATCTGATGCTTCTACTATCGCAGATATAGTATGTCTTAGATTATCTCCCATCTCATTAAGTTCATCAGCCATTATTCCTATCTCATCGTTGCTATTAGAAACAAATTTTGTGGTAAAATCTCCTTTTCCAAATTTGGTTATGTTTTTACTTAAATTCTCTATTGGATTAGTGATAGATCTCCTCATAAAAATAATTCCAATTAGCAGTGCCACAACTATAACTATAATTGAAAAAATTATTAAAGTGGTTATAATGGAAAATGGTTCTTGTAACACTTCTTCTTCATCAACTACAGAATAAACATACCACCCTGTGCTATTCATTGTTGAAAAATAAGCTATTTTATCGACTCCATTATATGTATATGTTATTTTCCCTGAATTACCTTCTCTTTGAGTAAAAAATTCTTCGTTTGATACATCCAATCCTATGTTTTCACTATTTGGATGAACAAGTGTTATACCCTTTTTGTTGACAATGAAAGAATAGTTTGATTTATATTCAGTTTCTTGTGAAACTACTTTTACTAAAGCCTGCATAGATAAATCTAACCCCAAAACACCAACAACTTGACCGTTTGAAACTATTGCTTTTGACATAGTTATTAGGGTATCTCCAGTCGAAGCGTCAGAATATGGGTCGGTAATAAAGATTTCCCCTCTGTTTCTAACCGCTCCTGAATACCAAGGTCTTGCAGTAGGGTCATAATCACTTGGTAAATTTTGGTCTGGTTTTATCAACATTGTTTTATCTCTCAAACCAATATAAGCCGCTCTAACTTGATCATAAGATTCATAGATGTTTTGAAAGTTAATCAACATCCACTGTCTTTCATCAAACTCATTTGAATAAGCACCCTGAACGTTGGCATCTTCAGAAATATAATTTATCATACTTTCAAGAGTTTCCAAATAATTATCAAAAAAATCTTTAGAGCTCACATTTCTTGTTTGTAGTAAGACATCTACATCTTCAACCTTTTGGTTATAAAATGAATAAGCGTTGTATATTGTTAGTAGAACTAAAGGTATTGCGGAAATTACTACTATCAAGAGTACCATTTTCCCTCTCAACGATTTCATAAAAATCCCTCCATATTTTGTAGTTAAACAAGAATTTCTTTAGACTAATTATAACACAAATAAAAAGTTAAAGTTTGATACAAATATGTGAATTTAAAACTTTTATTTTTTTAATATGAGGGCTTATGTGTTATATGATACAAACTTTAATATTAAAGGTTTTTTGATAATTTGTGCTATTATTTAATTGAAGGATTTTTCTTATAATTATTTAATAAAACTGTGTGAGAATAGGAGTGTGAAATATGAACAAACAAATTGAAAAATTAATTGAAAAAATGAGAAAAGATGAAATATCGCAATATATTGTTGGTTCCACAGAAGATATTTTCTATTTGACAGGTGAATGGATAGAATCAGGGGAAAGATTGTTAGCTCTTTTGATTGATACCAACACACAACCAATACTATTAGTTAATAAATTATTCCCCATTGAAAATGAGAATTTAAATATAGTTTATTATTCAGATTCAGACGATCCCGTAAAAATACTCTCAGAATTTATACAAAAAAACAAGAATATTGCTATCGATAAAAATTGGCCTTCCCATTTTCTCATAAAGTTAATGAATATGAAAAGTATAATTCCTGTAGATAAATCAATATTTATTGATGAATTGAGAATGATCAAAACTCCAGATGAGATCAAAAAGATGAGAGAAAGTTCTAAACTTAACGACCAAGCTATTGAAGAGGTTATTGATCTTATACCAGAAATGCTACCAGAAAAATATGTCGCAAGAGCGGCAGAAAACATAATCAACAAAATAGGTTTTTCTGGAGTCAGCTTTTCCCCGTTAGTAGCATTTGGGGGAAGCTGTGGAGAACCTCATCACGAAAGCAATATCACAAAATTAAAAAATGGAGATTCTGTGATAATAGACATAGGGGGCATAAAAGGCCGATATTGTTCAGATATGACAAGAACTGTTTTTTATGGTGAACCGGGTGATACTGCAAGAAGAGTGTATGACATAGTTTTACAGGCTAATTTAAAAGCAATAGAAAGTGTAAAACCTGGAGTTAAATTTTCTGAGATAGATTTAGCTGCAAGAAAATATATTGAAAAAAAGGGTTATGGAGATTTTTTTACTCATAGAACAGGCCACTCTATTGGCATAAACGCTCACGAATGGCCTTTTGTAAGTGAAAACAACAATATGGTTGTTCAACCAGGAATGATTTTTTCAATAGAGCCTGGTATATATATACCAAATCAATTTGGTGTAAGAATTGAAGATTTGGTATTAGTCACTGAAACAGGAGTGGAAGTTCTAAACAATTACACAAAAGAAATGCAAATATTATAAGAGGTGAAAACATGGAAAAACTATACATAGCTTTAGTTACTGCAATAACTGTTGGGTTAGGTGTATTTTTTTTCATGCCCGAAAAAGATTTCAATAAGGAGTTCAACATTCCCGAGCCTTCAAACATAAAACTCAGTTTTATTGAAAAAAACAAGGCTAATTTAAGCTGGAAAAACAACTTTATAGGAAAGAACGTCATTGTTTTTTTAGATGATGTTGAAGGAAACAGGATTGCCTCTTTTATTTTAGAACCAAATGTGAATAACATAGATATTGAGTTAAAAGAAGGAATAGACTATAAAGCTTATATTAGGGCAATATCTAGCCAAGGAAGTTATGCAGATAGTAAAAATATTTATATAAAATTCTTTAACTCTCAAGCTGATGAAGCGATTTTTCGTGGTGAGGATGTTGAGTTAAAAATATACAAAAAATCTTTTATTGAAGGATTTAACACTCTGATTTATTCTATTGAAGATGGGGAAAATTCATTTATAGATATTTCATATTTTAGGCCGGAAAATTTGACGATTTTAAAAAGTGTAACTTCACAATCCACGTCTAACATAAAAGATGTTATTTTTCCGTTTGGTATAAAACATACTGGAAAAGAGGCTTTTGACTTTCCTAAATATATGAAAGTGTTCTACGAAAATAAAATATACAGAGATTTTGCAATAAGAAGAAATGAAAAATACTACCCAGTGATATCTAAAGAATTGACAAGAGATGAGTACGAAAACATATACCCCACTTTTTTTGAAATTTTTTCAGAAAATTTTTTGAACATTCCAGTAATACAAAATATGAAGGTAAAACTATTCTACAAAGATTATAAAAAAGTACCTTCTTATGCTGAACTTTGGAAACAAAAACCTTATCAAAAGAACATGACTTTCAAGCAAGATCTTTTCGTAATAGACGATTATATCACCAGAAATGAAGTTTCGTATAGAATGCCGGAAAAATTGATGAACAATGCGTCTGGTGTTGAGCTAAAAGATAAGGCAGTAATATTCATTCACGGCCTCCAATTTGTGAGATTAGATCAGGATTATAATAATAATGGAGATTTTCCATGGAGATATAACAGAAGGTTCGATTACTTCAATAGTTGGTTCGAATATATATATAAAAATCCAGAAAAATTCGAGAATTTTGATTATTATGAGTTTATTTACGATACACATTCTATGACAGCAGAAGAATTTGGAGAACAATTAAACAAAATAATGGATGAAAATGGATTTTTTGATGAAAATGGTTATAAGGAAATATATTTGATCGGCCATTCAATGGGTGGATTAGTAGCGAGATATGCTGCTAACGTTCAATATAGGCCAAATATAGAAAAAATAATAACTATTAATGCAGTAAACAAGGGATCTCCTTTCCAAAATTTACCTCAACTATTTTATTCAGAATTGATTTCGAACTACACTTTCAGTTTGGATATAGTTGAACCTTTGTACAGTATTTTGACCAAAACTATAAATAGTATAATAGATAAAAAACCTTTAGATATAAGTACTGAAATAGAAACAATTATGAGAAAAAACCCTCTTTTGTTCCCAGTTTTATTTTCTGAATACGGCATTTTAGACACTTTTCAAGGTGGTATGTCTATAAACTATGTAAACCAAGAGTATCTATCTGCTTTAGAGAATAAACTGTATTCGAATATTCCTTTTAACGACTCGATCTTTAAAATAAATGATAAAATCAAAAAACTGAACGATGAAGACATGTATTTAGAAAAAACAATTATTTTCCTTTCTCAAATAAACCAATATACATCAAAACCTCATTTTAACTTCACTTATTCTGTTTTGAAAGCATTCTCAGAGGTTGCTGGAATTGAAGATGAAGACATGATTAACAATGATGGGGCTGTAACATTGGATAGCCAAATGCTCGAAGGTTATGAAGGACCAACCATAGATAAAACTTTTTATGAAAATACTGTTCACGAAGATATTTTAAAAAACAAAGATTTAATAAAACGAGTTTTTGAAGAGTATATATTAAAATAATGCCTTTTACAGGCATTATTTTTTTTCTTCAATTGCTCCAATATAAGTTAAAGGATCTTCTTCAAAAGTTGTTATTCCCCAAACTATTTTTTCATTTTTCCTTCCCATTGAATATGTATAATATAAATCAACTTTCATATTTTCTAAGTCAAGACTTTTAAAATTTTCTGTTAAAAAAACTTCAGAATACCAATCTTCAGGTTCATCAGATACTAAATCCTCAGCTATAATAACTTTGTAAGAGCCAAATCCATTTTCCAAAATATCATGAACTCTTTTCAATTTTTTCAAGCTATACTTTTTTTCATTTACCTCGACTTCTATTTCCGCTTTTTTATCGTAATACATTTCTATACCTCCGTTGATGATTTATAAAATAAAAAATAGGGACCCATATATAAGGCCCCATTAATATATTACATGAATTACTATAATGGATTTTTACGAAAACAAAATTATAGATTACGATATTTTAAATAATAAGAAAAATCATCTGAGCTCTTCTAAATGTTTTTCAGCTTCCATTTTTGCTTCTTCTCCTTGAGCTACGAAATTAGGATGAACAGGTCTTTCTAATACTTCTTCAAACATTTCGATTGCCTCTTCATCTTTTCCCCATTCTTTGTATAAAATCCCTAACTCATAATATGAGTTAATATATGTTGGTTCTGCTTCTATAGCCTGTTTTAAATATTGCTCGGATTTTTTATTATTTCCTGCCGGCCAAGGAGTGTCTCTATATCTCATTCCCATAGCAACCAAAGCCTTAAAATTATTTGGATCCAACTCTATTGCGGTAGAGATATAATCATCAAAGTCCCCAAGCATAAACAAACTGGATACGATTCCTTTGTATTGAGCAAGTCTGCCTATAGCAGCACCGGCCACATAATTTGTATATGTGGTACTTTCAATTTCAACAGCAGCTTCACCTTTTTCAACTGCTTTTTCGTACATATCTTCTCTTATTGCATCATCTGTGTATCCCCAGTTGGCAATTTCAGTCATGGCTTCTGCATTTAATGCCATAATACTGGCATCATTTGTGTTATTTTCTGTTAAATCGATAACAACTTCCATCTTTTCAACATTTCTTTCTGAATTTGCTCTAACGAATTGTGTTCTTAACTCATCAAAACCAACGGAAAAAACCATTAATGAACTAATAACAAACAAAACAATCATTAATTTTTTCATTTTCAAGCCTCCTTTATCTGTCTACTCTATTATATCATTTTTATTAAGCTAAAAAAATATGTTAATAAATCAATTCCAATTTTATAAATTTATGTTAAAATAAAATCGAGGTGATAAAAAATGATACTGATAAAAAACATCCAAGTATATTCCCCAAAATTTTTAGGGAAGAAAGACATATTGATTGCGGGAAATAAGTTCATTGCTATTGACGAAGATATTAATATTGATTATGACACAAAAATTATAGATGGAAGAAATTTAATTGCTATTCCTGGGTTAATTGATTCACATGTTCATATCACCGGGGGTGGGGGAGAAGGTGGTTTTAATACCAGAACTCCTGAATTGAACGAGATAGATATGATAAAAGGTGGAATTACAACTGTTATTGGTACTTTGGGAACCGATGGAATTTCCAGAACTATGGAAGATCTAATAGCAAAAGCTAAATCAGTTAAAGATAATGGGTTCTCCTGCTGGGTATATACCGGAAACTATCATGTTCCAACTATAACGCTAACTGATTCTATCGAGAAAGACATTATGTTTATCGAGGAAATCATTGGAGTTGGAGAGCTTGCAATTTCTGACCACAGATCTTCATATCCAAGTTTTTATGAACTTAAAATTCTTGCAACAAAAGCCAGAGTAGCAGGTATGTTATCTGGTAAATCTGGAAAAGTAAACGTCCATGTTGGAGGGGGGAAAGACCTTTTAAAGCCAATTTTAGAAGTAATTAAAAGAACCGATATTCCTATAAAACAATTTATTCCCACTCACATGTCAAGAAACGAAAAAATTCTTGATTCAGCAATTGAGTTTGCTTCTTTAGGGGGGTTGATAGACATCACAGCATCTTCGACAAAAGAAATAATAGATGCTGGAGAAAAAAAATGTTCTAAAGCAGTTAAATATCTACTTGAAAACAAAGTACCAATAGATAATATTTCTATCACTTCTGATGGACAAGGGAGTTTACCTGTTTTTGATAAAGAAGGAAACAATATAGGTTTAAAAGTTGGGAAAGTAAAGTCTGTATATGAAGAGATAAAAGATATGGTTAAAAGTGAAAATATTGATTTATCAACGGCTTTAAAAACTGCTACGAGTAATCCTGCAGACAATTTAAAACTCAAAAACAAAGGGAAAATACATAAAGATTTTGATGCGGATATTATTTTGTTGGATAAAAAAGACTTATCTATCAATTATTATGTCGCAAACGGCCGTATAATGATGGAGAACAAAGATATTTTATATAACCCAAAAGTTATTGTATAAAATTCCATTTCTTAGAATAAAGAGAATTTTTTATTATATTCAACCTTATTTATCACAAAACACCGTAAATCATTGAGAATGTTGGATTGATTTTATTTTATTATGTGGTAAAATAAAAATGAAAATGAGATATGATTCAGTTTACACTGTAACATAACCGTTTTCCTCCCATGAGCTATATTTCTTCCAAAACTGAAAGTTCATAAGCACCTCCTGGGGTTCTGGTAGACTCCTTTAGGATAAAAAAGAAGGCTTTAGCCTTCTTTTTTTATTTGTTAAAATGTTTTTTTACTTATATGTTATAATATGTTATAAATATTTTTTAATAGGAGGGATTACTTGTGGAAAATTATGTAGATGTTGCAATTGATTGGGGAATAAGAATTGGATTAAGTATACTTATTTTTGTAATCGCAAAAATTGTTGGAAATATCATATATAACACCATAATAAGGTTATCAGAAAAAACCAAAAAAATTAAATTTCAATATAAAAAAACGATGAAAACATTGATAAATTTAGCAATGTATATAATTGCTGCTTTCATCATTATTTCTGTATTATTCAAAAATTTAGGCCCTATGGTTGCTGGCTTAGGAGTTAGTGGTATTGTAATAGGTTTAGCTGTTAAAGAGCCTTTAGGAAATTTGATAGATGGGATATTAATAATGATGAACAAATTGGTAGTCGAGGGAGAAGCTGTAGAAATAAATAATTATTCTGGATCTATAATAGAAATAAATCTAAACCATTTAAAACTAAAAACTTGGGATGGCCAAATGATAGACATACCAAATACGGTCGTATGGAATTCAAGTATAATTCACTACTGGCCAGAAGACATAAGAAGAAATGAAATATCAGTTGGAATAAGTTATGATGATGACATACCAAAAGCAATGGAATTACTAAATGAAATTATAAACAATTTTGAAATGAAATATATAGACGACGACCATCAACCTGCAGTATTATTTCAGAAATATGGAAGTTCTTCAATAGATTTTATTGTTAGATACTGGGTAAAAAGGCCTGATTTCTTCTCTTCTAAAAACGAATTAGCGAAGATAATCAAAAAAGAATTTGATGAAAAAGGCCTTACAATACCATTTACACAAATAGACTTACACATGATGAATCAATAAAAATTTTTAGAAAATAATTCGAGTTTTAACTGCTCCCCATTTGGGGAGCTTTTTTATGTAAAGTATGCTAAAATGTTATAGAAATCTTATAATTGTTAGTACTTGGAGGTGCTTTATGGAATCGTCAAAACTCACAAAAAAAATAATTGAAAACGTCTCAAAAGTTATAAAAGGGAAAAACGAAAAAATTGAAATGATAACGGCAGTCTTTTTGGCAGAAGGCCACATTCTTTTAGAAGATTTACCTGGAACTGGAAAAACCATGTTATCAAGGGCTTTTGCAAAAACTCTAAACTTAGATTTTAAAAGAATACAGTTCACTCCAGATTTAATGCCTTCTGATTTAACTGGTTTGAATATTTACAACAGAGAAAAAAACGATTTTGAACTAAAAAAAGGTCCAGTTTTCACTGATATTCTTTTGGGAGACGAAATCAACAGGGCAACACCAAGAACTCAGTCAGCTTTGTTAGAAGCTCTCGCTGAAAATCAAGTTTCTATAGATGGGACTACACATAGGTTGAGTGATGATTTTTTCATAATATCAACTCAAAACCCTATTGAATACGAAGGAACATTTCCTTTACCCGAAGCCCAAATGGACAGATTCATGGTGAGAATGTCCATTGGTTATCCAGAAACATCTGAAGAGATAAATATGCTCAATTCTCAACAAAAAAGCCATCCTATAAACAGTATTAGCTCCGTTGCAAATGATGAAGAAATAGATAAATCAAAAGATGAAATAAAAGATATAACCGTTTCTGAAGAAGTGAAAAATTATATAATAAGAGTTATAAACAAAACCAGAAATCATAAAGATATCAGAGTTGGTGCAAGTCCAAGAGGTTCGTTAGCCCTTATGAAACTATCTAAAAGCTTTGCGGCTATAAAAAATAGAGACTTTGTTATACCAGATGATATAAAAGAAATCGCTGAATATGTACTAAGCCATAGAATTATATTGAATCCCGAAGCAAAGATTAAGGGTGTTGAACAAATTGAAGTTATAAGGAGAATAATCGATGAAGTTCAAGTGGTGGTTTAATGACAAAAAATAACAACACACTTTTGGCATTAACAGCTTTTTCAATAGCGCTAAACATTATAGTTTTCAACTATTTTTCAATAGCTTTATTTATTTTTTCGATCTTTCTTTGGTGGGATTATTCAAAAAAATATAAAGCTATTAAGAATTTAAAAATTGAAATTATACCAGAATACAAAAGTGCTTTTAAAAAAGAAGGTTTTTATCTCGCTGTAAAAATTAAAAATGTTGAAAAAACAAAAATCAACGTAAAAATTAGTCCAGCTTCAAAAGTAATGTCTGTTACTCCAAAAAAAGTAGATCTGGAGTTGGAGCCTGAGGAAGAAAAAGAATATAGATTCAGAATGTATTTCAACACATCTGGTGAACATCATTATGGTAATACTTTCATAACGCTCTTAAACAATTATTTTTTATATGAAATAAACAGAGAAGTAGAAAACAATCAGAGCATAAAAATTCTGCACGATTATTCAAAAGTGGAATTCGATAAAGAAGAGATAAAAAGGCTACTCCCAGAAAGAAAATCTAAATACAACATATTGGAAGACACGACTTATATAGATAAAATAGATGAATATAACGGAGAACCGATGAATAGAATTCATTGGAAAGCAACAGCCAAGATGGATAAACTTATGGTTAAAAAATTCAACTATACCTCTACTGGAAAAATTTATATGTTCACAGATTTGAACATTTCAAAAAAGTCACCAATAAACAATTTGATTTGGAAAGATTTGAGAAATATTTACGAAAATTATGCAATAAAAGCTTCTTTAGGGCTTATAAAACTATTCTGTGAAAGAAAAGAATCTTTAAACGTCACCATAAACGCAAAAAAAATCAAGAAATTAAAAGGAAACAACTTGGAGATGTATTTCAACGAGTTTTCTGATGTGCAAGGAGAAATGAGCTCCGAAAACGATCTCGATTCTCTAATGTTAGAAGAGATCCCTTATATGACTGTTGAAGATACTGTTATAATCATTTCACAATTTTTAGACGAAAACAGTCTACCAGAAATTATAAAAGTAAAGAGTTCTTCCGCAAAAGTTATTGTATTTCTCATCCCACAAGGGTTTAAAGAAGTTTGGGAAAGCGACGCAGATGTTTACACAACATTCAGAAAAGAGATGAAGGATTTAGAAAAATCAGCGAGAATTCTGGAAGAGAACAATATAATTGTGAGGTTGGTATCTTTTAATGATACTCTAATAGAGGTGTTCCAAAGTGTCTAATAAAATAGAAAAAATAGTGTTAAATTGGATATTTCCTTTATTAATAATTCTTAGCTTTTTTGATTACAGCAATTTCAATTACTATTTTTTGGGTATGTCGCTTGTAATATATGTGTGGAAGAATTTTCCCTTGAACATAGTATTGAATTTATCATATTTAATAATAACTCTTTTAACCAGTATTCCATCTCTATCGGCTATTAACATGCTAATAATAATTATTTTATTGCAAATATCAAAAAATTCTTCACCAATGCGGATAATATCTTATATAACAGCGATGGCAATTTATTATAATTTCATGATGAACATAAATTTCATCATTAGTATAATCACTTTAGCAGGGATTTTGATTTTCAGCTATGTAAAAGAGAAGAAAAAAATATTTTTATACTTGTTAATACCAGTTTTACTACTAAGCTTTTTTAATGAAAATTTTATAATATTCAACAGTTTAGAAAAACAAAATCTTACTCAGGAAGAAGTTGTAGAGGAAAAATTTTTACCCGAAAGCAATAAAAACAATGTACAAGAGAACAAAAATATTCCAGAAGAAACTAATAGCTCAAAAAACAATATCTCTATTTCAAATCAAGGAGAATATCAATCATCACAAGAACCTCAAGATTTGATGATTTATCAGAGTTTGATACTTTTGGTAGCTTTGTTCACACTGCTTTGGATATTCTTTTACCACAAAATGTATGAAAACAGAAAAGCTTTAATTTATTCCGCTATATCCATTTTCTTTGTGATTCTTTCTATATTCACTATATTGGCGTTTGATTTTAACGATTTAAAACCTTATAGCCCTGACGATGGTACGGGACTAACCCAAGAAAAAATAGAAAGCAACTTAATATACAGGACAATATTAAAAGCACAGGATAACATCGATAATATCGATGATTACGCTAATCTAAGTTTTGAAGAAAAAACATCTGCTTTAAAGATTATCGAAAATATAATCAGATACTATCTTTTAACTACCTTAGTTGTATTATCTGTTATTGTCTTTTTTATAATAAGGTCTAAAAGAGCTAAACCTAAAGACCAAAAAACAAAGAAAGAAATAGAAAAAGAGAAAAAAGAAGTTTACAATAAAGAAGGAATATATTTAATTGACAAAGGATATAAATTTATAAGAAATAATTTTTATTCTGAGTATTCTTTTCTTACACCTTATGAATTGTTAGAAACAGTCCCTGTAAGTTCTGAGTTTAAAGAATTGACTGATTTATTTGTACAAAAAGAGTATGGAACAAAGGAAATAGATTATTCTGACAAACAAATTAAAAAATTAATAGATAAAATCATAATTCAAATGGAAGACCTATATTAAAAAAACCAGACTTAGTCTGGTTTTTTTAATAAAACATGTTTTGTTGAATTGTTAAAAAGAATTTCTAAATTAAATTCATCGGCAATATATTTAAAAGTATTTGTGTTATAAAAAAATACGTGAGTTGGATCGTCTTTATAAAACCAGTTTTTGAAAACATCTTTTCCATCATGAAAATAGGTCATAACAGCTAAATATCCACCTTTTTTTATTTTTTTCAAAATCTTTTTTATGTTCTCTTTTGGATTGTGAAAATGTTCAAAAACCTCGGTACATGTTACCAAATCGTATTTTTTGGATTCGTCAATTTCAGGGTAAAAAACTGGGTCATAATAATCCACCTCAAAACCGTCTTTTTTTAGTAACTCGGCTAAAACAGGTCCAGGGCCACAGCCATAATCCAATACTGTGTTTATATCATCAGAAAATTTTCTAACAGTATCGTCCAAGAATCTTTGGAACATTTTTACATACCCTTTGTTTTCTATAGTATTGTTGTGTGTTGAATATCTTTGCTTTTCTTCTTCAACATCGAGATAATCTTCTTTGTCAATATATATCCCATCACAATTATCGCAATGATAAAAACTTCGGTTTTTATGATTTAAAAATTTATCGTTTTCTGAATCACATAGCGGACATTTCATATTCTGATTCTCCTTTTAAAATTTTTTCTTCTTTTATATAATACCACTAATGCAATTATTACGTGGTGGATATATGAAAATTTAAAAAACTTGATTTTATTGGGGATTCGTGTTATAATCTATTTCAGGTATATATTCCGGCTTAGCTCAGCGGTAGAGCGGGTGGCTGTTAACCACTAGGTCGGGAGTTCAAATCTCTCAGCCGGAGCCAAAAAAAAGAGTCTGCTTTGCAGACTCTTTTTTTATATTTCTTTTTTCGTTTTTGCTTTTCTTTCATTTCCACGTTTAAAATTACCAGTTATTTTTGACAAAATAACCTGTTCTTCATCTTCATTCGCCAGTTCTAATTTCTCTATTAGAGATTTTGATTTTTTCCCATTTATGACCTTTACTTGCTTATCGTTGTAAAAGATCATAACCTTCCCTTCTTTTCCTAATTTATAGCTAAAAGGATAATCACTTAAACCACTCATTTCTCTCTCTCCTTATAAAAATATTTTTTCAAAATATCCTTTTGGATGTCCACAAGCTGGGCATAATTCTGGAGGTGTTTCCCCTTCTATTATATAACCACACTTTAAACATTTCCAAAAAATTTTCTCTTTATTTTTAAACATTTTATTTTCTTCTATCTGTGATAAAATCTTTTTCAACTGTGTTAACTTATATTCATGAGATTTTTTTATTGCTAAAAACTTAGCTGATGCTTTATTTTGATTTTCTTTATTCGCAACTTCTATAAAATCATCGTAAAGATATTCTATCTTCTCAATCTCCTTTATTAAGCTCTCAATATTCTCAACTGTACTATTTATTGGAATATGATCGTAATCAAAATCAACAGATATCTCTTTTGATTCAATTAGTCTCAAGAAGTTCTTTGCGTGTGATCTTTCATACAAAGCAAATTCTTCAAAAAGTTTTTGAACTGTTATCAAGCCTTCTTTTTTAGCTTGTGATGAAAAATAATCATAAAGATTTTGATTTTTCGACGAAAATAAAAATGCTTTAACAAGATTTTTTTGAGTAATGTTCATTTTATCGCCCCCATAATATTATATATTATTTTTCTATTTTTTTTCATTTTAAAAAATACCTCTCTAAAAATCCCAAGATTATATTCTAATTATAATTAATGAATAATAAGCAAGCTTAAAAACCTTCCTTAATTTTGATTATTTTGTTATAATTTACTTTATATAAAAGAAAACGTGGAGGTCATAAATGAACTTAGTAGAGAACAAAAAAGTAAAACTAATATGTTTAGATTTTAAAGAGTGGAAAATGCTGCTAAAAAGTCCTGAGAAATTAGAAATAAAATATAATTTATCTCAAAGTAGAAATCAAGAATCAAAAATAATCCAAGAAGTTATGTTAGATATATTAGATAAAATCAATATGGGTTTAATGAACTACAAAGATCACACAACTTGTGCAATAGTTTATAACCCAGAGAATAGAATAGTGGGTACTATAAGTTTGAAAGGTAAAATGAATCAAAAAATTTTTTCTGATTATTATGAAATTGGTTATGGGATCAACAAAAATTATTGGAACTTGGGAATAATGACTAACGCTATTAATTTATTTCTAAAAATAATAAGAGAGAATTTGAATATAACTAAACTTATTGCCGAGACAGATATAGAAAATATTGGTTCACAAAAAGTATTAAGGAAGAATGATTTTAAAAAAGTTCAAGCAAAGAGAAATTCATTGTTCTTTATTTTAGAAAAATAATCAGAGTTTAAAATATATACGGAGGTGATCTGATGGCTGATAAAGAAAACATAGAAAAATATACAAAAAATGAAGAAATAGCAAACACCATAATTCATGGTATAGGCATATTATTGGCTATTGCTTCATTGGTTTTAATGGTAGTTTTTGCAGCTTTAAAAGGTACTGCCTGGCATGTTGTCGGAGCCACAGTTTTTGGTATTTCTTTAATAATTATGTATACCTTTTCTACTTTGTATCATGGTGTTAAAAATAGGCGAGCAAAAGACATTTTAGAAATTTGCGATCATTCTGCAATTTACTTTTTAATTGCTGGAACGTATACTCCTTTTACTTTGGTTACCTTAAGAGGTACTATGGGTTGGACACTATTTGGAATTACGTGGGGATTAGCCATTGTAGGAGTCATTTTCAAAATATTTTTTGTAAAAAAATTCATGTTTATTTCTACGCTTATATACATAGGAATGGGCTGGTTAGTTGTTATAGGATGGAATCAATTGGTTGAAAACCTACCTTTTTGGGGAATTTTTTGGTTAGTGCTCGGAGGAATTTTATACACTTTTGGAACTATTTTCTATGTTTGGAGAAAGATGAAATATCATCATGCATTGTGGCATGTATTTGTTTTAGCAGGAAGTATTTCACATGTTTTTTCAGTGCTTTTTTACGTTATTCCAATATTTAAATGATTTAAGAGCCCATTTGGGCTCTTTTACAATGTTTTTAACTTTAAAATATGAATAGTTACTATCGAAGCAATTATATATAGCATTATTCTACCTACCCATAACGGAATAAAAAATGATGAAAAAATTATAGACGTCCAAAGTAAACTCAAAGCCCATATTTTTATTCCTTTTCGAATTCCTTTTTCTTCTATATAATCTTTGACATATTTCCCAAAAACTCTATGATTCATCAACCAATAGTAGAAATGATCAGAACTCCTTAAAAAAAGCCATGCTGCTAACAACAAGAAAGGTGTTGTAGGTAAAATTGGTAAAAAAACACCTATTGCACCTAACCCTACCGAAATAAAACCTATCGCTATCATCAGATATTTCATAAAATCATCCTTTACACAATTATATAAAAAATTATATCAAAAAAAGGATGATTGACATAAACTTTTTCAATCTTTTTGAATTTTATATAAATTTTTCTACAAAATAATAAACAGTTAAATATGGTAATATATAATTAGCATAATAAATAGAGAGGATGATTTAATTGATACTGTCTTTAGTTTTTATAACAATAGGATTAGTTCTTTTGGCAAAAGGGGCAGACTATTTAATTGAAGGGGCCGTAGGACTTTCAAAAAGAGTAGGAGTTAGTGAGTTATTTACGGGCTTAACTTTAGTTGCCTTCGGTACTTCTGCACCAGAGCTTTTTGTTGGTGTTTCTGCGACAATTCAAGGTTCTGGAATTGCAATGGGAAATGTCCTTGGTTCAAACGTTTCTAACGTAGCTTTGATCCTTGGATTAGCAATTTTAATAAAACCCGCACCAATCAATAAATCTACAATTAGTTATGAGATACCTTTTTTAATTCTCATATCAACAGTTATAACAGCCATGCTTTTTGAAAATCCAGCCATAACAATATGGGATGGAATTATTTTACTCACTTTTATGGTTATTTTCATAGCTTACCTCTACACAATGGCAAAAAGTGACAAAAAAATCAGAGAACAAATCCTTTCGGAAATAGACGAAGTGGAAGAAACAGATCATATGTCATGGGGTAAGATAGCATTTTTATCATTATTAGGTATTGGAATGCTCGCTGGTGGCGGAGAATTAACAGTAAGATACTCTATCGAATTTGCAAGAATATTAGGCATGTCAGAAGCGTTAATTTCCGTTACCATAGTTGCTTTTGGAACTTCACTCCCCGAATTGGTAACTGCAATTACAGCATCAAGGAAAAACACAAACGATATCTTGGTTGGAAATATTATAGGTTCTAACGTGTTCAACATATTAACGATTCTTGGTATTTCTTCTCTATTCGGAACAATATCTCCAGACAGGTCGTTAAGCTTTGACGCCATCTTTGGTGTGATTATAGTAGTTGGATTGTTAATTGGAATTTTATTAAATAAAAAAAGAAATGCAGGAAGACTTTTGGGGGCAATTTTAGTTTCATCATACATATTTTATATTGGGTATAATATATTTTTAGGTTAAAAAAATGTCACTCCTTATGGAGTGACATTTTATATTTGTATGTTGAATTTTGACAATAATCTTGCAAATATGAAGTAAAAAACTATTGTAGCAGAAGAAGATAAAACCATAGAAAGGAAAAAATTTAAATTGAATTTTGTTAAAAAAATTGGCAATAAAATAAAAAATAACAGCGAAGGTATGACAAACCAAAAAATATTCCATGAAAGATTTGCAATTTTTGAAATATCGTGGGTATCGTTGTACAGCCAAATAATTGCTATAATAGACGTTAAAGGCAAAGAAGCTATTAAAGCCCCAAAGGCTGTGAATCTTTTCGAAGCTTCTGATATGGCAAATATCAATAATGCCGAAATAACAATTTTAATAAAATACCTCAAGAAAAACCCTCCATTATTCAGTGTATATTTTATTCTTACCTTCTGTTTTAGATTTATAAAGTAGTTCGTCGGCATGTTTAATCAAATCTTCTTTGTTATCGTAGAACGATAAACCTCCACTAACGGTAATTTTTATATCTTTTGGCCATATTGTTCTTTCAATATTTCCTCTGATATTCTCTGATAGCTTTTGTATAATTTCTTTGTCCTTACCTCTAAAGATAACAAGAAATTCCTCTCCTCCATATCTTAATGCAGTATCTTCATTCCTTACATTTGAATATATCATATAACCAATTTTTTTCAAAACAAAATCACCAAAATTATGCCCAAACTTATCATTAGCTACCTTAAAGTCGTCTATATCAAGCATTAATATAGAATAATCTTCGTTGTTTTTCTTTAGATCTTCCAGTTGTCTGGATAAATATCTTCTATTGTACAAGTTGGTTAAAGGATCAATTATCGTTTCTTGGTTTAAGGAATTAATCTTTCCTATCACGTCTGAAAAATTGGCATAGAGATCTTCAATTTCTTTTGTCTTTCTCCCTTTCATGTCCAAATTGTAATTCCCTTTTTTTAAGTTTAAAAGAGAATAAGATATGTTGTTAAAATGGTAAAAAATATTGTTGGTTATTATATGTTGAATTATCAAAAAAAGTATTATTGCAAAAACCACCAAATACATTATTTCAGATCTCACTGGTTCTATTATCCCTTCGAGCGTTTTGTCGGGGATTTTCACAACAACTTTCCAACCTGTTTTTTCTATGGTATTAAAAGCATAATAAATTCCATTCTCAACAGAGAAAACCCCAGAATCTTTTTTGTAAATGTTTTCTATTAAATTTTGATTATTGAGTTTTGTCCATACTCTGGAATATTGAGGATGAGCTATTATTTCCCCATTTTTATCCAAAATAAAAACTTCAGCGCCCTCACCTACGTTTATTTTGTCTAACATATTGGAAAGATTTTCTAAAGTAAGATCTATTGCTCCTATGCCGATAACATCACCTTTACTATCTCGATATAGTCTAGCAGCAGTTACAACAAGAGACTTAGTTACCGCTTCTTCATAAGGCTGTGTCCAAGATATTTCAAAAGGATTTGAATAAGCGTTGATATACCAAGGTCGCTCTGTAATTTCATAACCAGGTGGTTCGATCCATCTTGGAACAACGTATAATCTATCGTATTTGGTAGCAAAATACACATACCAAGCATCATCATTTATCTTTCTATAAGTTTCCCATTTGCTTATCAAATCAGAGTACTCAAATACGTTATAAAAATCATTAATCGTGATATCCTCAAACAGATAGTTAAAATCTTTTTCAGTGTTGTATATATACTCTTTTATATATAATTCACTGATATTGTTCACTATTTTTTGAGATTCCATCTTCATTTTTTCGTCTGCTGTTCTTATAACCCCATGATAATAAAAATAAATCATAAGCATAAAAGGTATCAAAAGCAAAAATACGTTTAACCTTATCTTATTCTTAAGCGATATATTCATATAATCTCCCCATAATAATGGTATCAATAAGATTATACACTAAATTTTAAGAGAAAAAATAATAAAATGTAATCAAATACCCCGACCCTAAAATCATAGGTACCAAGACAAATTTATAAGTCATTTTTATATATTGAGTAAATCCGTAGCTTGAGCCAGTTTGTTTTTCTATTAATGATAGCCCCACTATATTCTGAACAGCTCCCAAAGGTGTCAAGTTAGTACCCAAATTAGCTCCTATTGCGAAAGCAAACCAAAGCTCATAAGGTGCACCATTTGAAATCAACAACGATATAACAGGAGCCATTATAAGAGCTCCAGGAACAGCACTTAAAAATGGAGTTATCAAAGCTCCAAGCCACATAAATACAAGCATCAATATCAAAGGGTTGTCATTTAACGGCATAAAAACATTTGAAATCAGTTCAATTACTCCTATCTTTTCCAAGGAATAAGTAAGAATAAACAAGCCTGCATAAAAAAACATAGTATTCCAATCTATTTTTTTAGCCATCTTCTCAAAATCCCTGTTGGAAAGAAGCATCAATAACAAAGCTCCACTCATAGCTATCAAAGCAAGATCTATATTTATGACCGTATGTAACATGAACCCTATCAAAACTATCAAAAATATAACCACAGATTTGATCATAAGATTTTTATCTTGAATTGCTTTATATGGATCCATTTCCATCAAACCTTGCAACCTTTTATTTAATAATTTTATATCAAACTTATTTTGACTCTTAAACATAAAAAATGATGAAACGAAAGATATCATAGATATTGGAAGCATAGTCAACAAGAACCTGTTGAAGTCTAAATTACCTATGGATCCCAGTACAATGTTCAAAGGGCTACCAATTAAAGTACTCATTCCACCGATATTATCTACAATTATTGTAAAAATCATCAAAGGGGCAGGATTTATTTTAACCGTGTCTGCAATTAAAAATATTATTGGAGCAATCAGAAGTATAGTTACCAAATTGTCTAAAAAAGCTGAAAAAAATATTACTACTATCATCAACAAAAACATAACCATCCAAAATCTCGCCTTGCTTATTTTGATCACATTTATAGCTATAAAAGTGAAAAAACCTGTTTCCTTCATTATTTCTACAATGATCATCATACCAAGTAATATACCTAAAGTTTCAAAGCTAACAATTTCTCCAGCGTTTTCAAAGGTTAACCCCGCTACAGGCTTTAATATAAAAAGTATTGTTGCAAGAAAAAAAGTCATTATGGCCTTGTTTACTTTTTTTGAAAAAATAATAAAGTAATAGGCTAAAACTGTCACTGCCAAAACTATCAATGCATCCATTTTGTAGCCCCCAATCAAAATTTCTAATATATATAATAACGCTTTTTCAAAATTCCTTAGTTAAAATATTATTAAAAATTTCGAGAATTATTAATTTTAGTGGATAGATTCTGTTTATTCTTGATAAATGTCACTTAAGTCTCTCTTAGTTAAATTTAGTCGATTTATTTGCATAGAGTTATAAACCTTGCTTTGTTAATTGATTGCATGTAAATGGGTTAATCTCAGTAAATTTTCTGTTAATTGATTTGTTAACAAAACTTTTAAAACCTTTTATATTTAAATATTGTGATATTTTTCTCTTTATTTTTTGGGTTATTTCGTTAACCTATCGGTAACTGTATTGGTACATTAATGTATCTATAAACACAAATATTTTTCCTTGTATTTACTTAAATTAATTCATTTTATAGTATACTTTTTAGGGATTATTTCACGAGAGGTGAAAACATATGTTTGAAAATATTCAGAAAAAGTTGTCTTTAGCAGTAAAGAATTTAGCCGGTAAAGGTAAAATAACAGAAAAAAATATACAAGATGCCGTAAGGCAGGTAAAAATGTCTTTGCTTGAGGCAGATGTGAATTATAAGGTAGTGAAAGATTTTATTTCAAAAGTTAAAGAACAGGCCTTGGGTAAAGCCGTTTTAGAAAGTCTATCTCCAGATCAAGAGTTTATAAGAGTTGTTAAAAACAATCTTGTTGAACTTATGGGTGGAGAAAAACCAGAAAAAATTATTGTGTCAAGAAATCCTGGATTTATTATGATGGCTGGGTTACAAGGCAGTGGTAAAACTACAACATCCGCTAAACTTGCGAACATGTATCAAAAAGATGGCAAGAAGCCTCTTTTAATAGCCGCAGATACATACAGGCCTGCAGCTATTGACCAGTTGGAACAACTCGGTGAACAAATCGGCGTTCCTGTTTTTACTGGTGATAGAAAAAATGCCGTAAAGATAGTAAAAGAAGGGAAAAAATACGCTGAAAAATTATTGTACGATATAGTAATAGTAGATACAGCTGGAAGGCTTCACATTGATGAAAAGATGATGGATGAACTCGACCAGATCAAAGAATTAATAAACCCCGAAGAAATTCTTATGGTAGTAGATGCAATGATGGGTCAAGATGCGGTAAATTCTGCAAAAGAATTCAACAGCAGATTAGAACTTACTGGTCTTATTGTTACCAAATTAGATGGTGACTCTCGTGGAGGAGTTATTATTTCTACAAGGCAGGTAACACAAAAACCAATTAAAATGGTTGGTGTTGGAGAGAAGATCGAAGACATTGAACCTTTTTATGCAGACAGATACGCTAGTAGAATTCTTGGTATGGGAGATGTTCTATCTTTAATTGAAAAAGCTGAGAAAGACATTGACCAAAAGCAAGCTGAAGAAGACGCCAAAAAAATGATGGAAGGTAAGTTTGATTTAGATGATTTCCTAAAACAAATAAAACAAATTAGAAAGATGGGGCCTTTAGGAAAAATTCTTGAAATGGTTCCAGGGATGCCGAAAGAAAATGTTGACCTTTCAAAAGGCGAGTCAGAAATGAACAAAATGGAAGCGATAATAAGCTCAATGACTTTGAAAGAAAGAAGACATCCAAGAATTTTGAATTATTCCAGAAAACAGAGGATTTCCAAAGGTAGTGGTACTACCTTACAAGATATAAATAGGCTTTTAAAACAATACGAACAACTTAAAAAAGCTATGAAACAGTTTAACAAAATGGGTAAGAAAAAGTTTTTAGGTAAAATGCCATTTAAAATGTAATTAGTTATTATAAAAAAATCAGGAGGTGTACATTTAGTATGGTAAAAATAAGATTAAACAGAATGGGTAGAAGACATCAACCTTTTTACAGAATTGTGGTGGTGGATTCAAGAGTTAAAAGAAGTGGTAAATACATCGAATCATTAGGCTATTACAACCCTATAGATGACAACGATCCTTACAAGTTGGATACAGAAAAAGCTTTAGAGTGGTTATTAAAAGGTGCTCAACCAACAAAAACCGCAAAAAATATTTTATCAAAAGCCGGAGTAATGGAAAAATTCGATAAAACAAAATATGAAGCAAGAAAGGCCAGAAAAGAGGAAAATAATCAATGAAAGAATTGCTTGAAAGCATTCTAAAAAAAATCGTTAAGCACCCCAGCGATGTTGCAATAGCAGAATTCGAAGAAGATGGAAATGTTATTTTTGAAATTGTTGTTCATTCTGACGACGTAGGTCAAATAATCGGCAAAGACGGAAGAACTATCAAATCTATCAATACTATTTTAAATGCTGCAAAAGGGGAGAATGACAAAAAGTTTGTTCTTAAAGTTATAAGGTGATTTAGATGAAAAGATTAGAAAATCTGTTAGATGACAAAATTTCCATAGGAAGAATAATAAATAATCATGGATTAGACGGGCTTGTAAAATTTATGCCATTTACCAATATTGGTGAAATGGTTTTCGGATTAGATGAAATAACCCTTTATAATCCAGAAAACAAAGAATTCTTTATGTCAAGAGTTGAAGAAGTAAAACCTTTAAACAGATTTTTTGTATTAAAGTTGAGTGGTTTAAAATCTATTGAAGATGCCAAGAAAATGATGGGATTTCAAATCTACGTTCCATATGAAGATTTACCAGAGCTTGGTGAAGACGAATACTACATGTTCCAATTGATGAATTCTAAAGTTTATTATGAAGATGGAGAATATATAGGTGTTGTTGAAGATGTCATGGAAACTGGTTCAAATGATGTTATACAAATAAAGGGCGAAGAAGAAGTTTTAATTCCGCTGATAAAAGATTATATAGTTAATTTAGACTTAGATAATAAAAAAATTGTTACAAAAAGAATTGAGTATTATGAAGAAGATTGACATAGTTTCTATTTTTCCAGAATTTGTTGAACAATATTTTTCCTTTGGCGTGATAGAAAAAGCTCTTAAAAAAAACGTTGTTGAAATAAAAAGTGTTGATTTGAGAAACTATACTCATGACAAACACAAGGTAACCGACAAACCAGGTTATGGTGGAAACTCAGGAATGGTTATGATACCACAACCTTTTTACGAATATTATGATGAATACAAAAAAAGGGAAAACAAAAAACCTTTTGTGATAATGCCATCACCTCAAGGGATTAAGTTTGACAATGAAGTATCTAAATCACTTTCCAAAAAGGACAATTTAATTTTCTTTTGTGGAAGGTACGAGGGAATAGACAAAAGAGTTTATGATCTTGTAGATTTAGAAGTGTCTGTTGGAGACTTTGTTCTAACGGGTGGAGAACTTCCAACTCTTTTAATTGTAGATTCTCTGTTGAGATTTGTTCCAGATGTAGTTGGGAACAAAGAAAGCGTAAAAAAAGATTCTTTTTACAATGGGCTGTTAGATTATGACCATTACACTCGACCAGCAGAATTTAGAAACAAAGAGGTTCCAGAAGTTTTATTAAGTGGAGATCACAAAAAAATAAAGCGATTTCAAGAAAAGCAATCTTTAATAAACACAGCCATAAAAAGGCCAGATCTCTTTTTAAAAAAAGAATTCAATGAGCATGAAAAAAAAATAATTCTTGAAATAATACAGGAGATGCAAAATAATGCTGAATAAATTATATGTTGGTTTAGTTCACTATCCTGTGCTGGGGAGAGAAGGTCAAATTATTTCGACTGCTGTTACAAATTTTGATGTACACGATATTTCAAGAACATGTAGAACTTACAATATAAAAAAATTCTTTTTAATTTCAAATTTACCAGCACAAAGAAAGATAGTAAACAAGGTTATAGACTACTGGAGAGATGGTTTTGGCAGCGGATATAACCCAAACAGAAAAGATGCTCTTTCAGTATTTGAACTAAAATCATACATGGAAGATGCCATAGAAGAAATTGAAAAAATTGAAGGACAAAAACCATTGATAGTTTTCACTTCGGCAAAACCACGCGATAAAGAGATATCTTTTGAAGAAATGAGTGAAGAAATAGAAAAAAGGCAAGAACCAATTCTCATACTATACGGAACGGGATGGGGAATGCCTGAAGAAATAAGAAAAATTTGTGATTACGATTTAGCACCAATTAGAGGAAAATTTGATTTCAACCATCTATCTGTAAGAGCTGCTGTTGCAATTTCTTTGGATAGATTAATAGGAGAAAAAATATAATATAAAATATAGGAGGGATAACAAAATGGATTCCTTAATAAGATCAGTAGAAAGTAATTTTATGAGAGACGATATGCCTGAATTCAGACCAGGTGACACACTAAGAGTTTGGGTGAAAGTTATCGAAGCAGGAAGAGAAAGACAACAAGCATACGAAGGTATTGTTATCAAAATAAGAGGTGGAGGTATGGGAAAAACTTTCACTGTTAGAAAAATTGGAGCAGACAGAATCGGAGTAGAAAGAGTATTTCCGTTCAATTCACCACAAATTACAAAAGTTGAAGTAGTTAGAAAAGGTAAAGTAAGAAGAGCTAAATTATATTACTTAAGAAATGTGAGAGGTAAAATAAGAATTAAACAAAGAAGGGACTGAGCCCTTTGAAAAAAGAAGTCAAGGATAAAATAAAATATGAAACCTTGGATTGGATTAAAGCTATTATATATGCCGTAATATTTGGTACAATTATAAGACTCTTTGTATTTGAGACAATGATGGTTCCAACTCCTTCTATGGTCCCAGCCATAAAGGAACAGGACCGTATGTTTGTTGAAAAAATCACTTACTCTTTTGAAGAACCTGATACTGGCGATATTGTTGTTTTTTGGACTCCGTTCATAGACAACTTGAACACTGGTAGACTCAGGTTCTTTGATAGATTTATGGATTTTTTTTCTTCAGATCAGTTTGATGGTCATGTGAAATATGTTAAAAGGCTTGTTGGAAAGCCTGGAGATATTATCACTCTGAAAAACGTTCCTGATTCTTTCTGGGATGGTATAGAAAAAAATGGAGCAGATGATTTGCCTTATTGGGTAAAAAACCTTGTAAATTACTATGAAGAAGTAAAATACATTCCAACCAGAATAAAAGAACAGGTAATGCAAGTTCAGATAAATGGTGAAACGCCAGAAGAATTCAAAAATATTTATTACACAAAAGACGCTGTCTTTGATGATGATGATTTTTGGAAATATATGGCTTATCCTGATAAATACTCAAGAGAAATATATAATTCTGATATGAGCCTGGTTTATAAAGGAAATTTTCAGAACGAAACAATTATTCAAAATGTTGATCTAGCATTGAATTTTTTCAAAAGTTATAACAATGCTTTTGCTTATTCTCAAACGTATGAAGAATTATATTCAGATATAGATTTGGACGAATATGTCTATACAGAAAATGGGCAAGTTCATATAAAAGTTCCAGAAGGATTTTACTATTTTATGGGTGACAACTCAATGGAAAGTTTAGATTCAAGATTTTTTGGATTTGTACCAAAAGAAAATATAATAGGAGCTTTATTTTTAAGAATTTATCCTTTTGATAGATTTGGAAAAATAAATTAAAAAACCGCCTTTTCAGGCGGTTTTTACTATGGCGGAGACGGTGGGACTCGAACCCACACGGGGCAGAACCCCATCGGTTTTCAAGACCGACGCCTTGCCAATTAGACTACGTCTCCAGCTCAAAGCCATAAAGATTTTATCATAAAAGGAGTATGTTGTCAATGAATATTGAGGATTCTTTTGTAAAAGTTATGGAAAAATATTCACTTCAATTTGAAAATGAGGTTAAAAATAAGCTAATAAAGTATATTGATATGCTTTTGAACTACCCTGTAAACTTAACTGCTATTAAAAACTACGAAGATGCATTTGAAAACCATCTTGTAGATGTTATTTTACCCTTAAAAAAACTTGATTTGCTAAAAAATATTAATCACCTGGTAGATGTTGGGAGTGGTGGTGGAATCCCTGGAGTTGTTTGGTCTATTCTTTATCCAGAGATAAAAATTAACCTCGTTGAGAGTGTAGGTAAAAAAGCAAAAGCTCTTGAATACTTCAAAAGTGAATTAAAATTAAAAAGTATATTTGTCCATAACAAAAGAATAGAAGAATTTGGACAGAAAAACAGAAACAAATTCGACATAGCAACATGTAGAGCTCTTGCGAGAACTGATATAGCGCTTGAATACACCATTCCACTTATAAACAAAGAAGGAAGAGTATTACTTTTCAAAGGGAAAAACTATGAAGACGAAAAACCTTATGAAAAAAGAGCGCTTGAAATTCTCAATTCTTCTATACAAAATATTTATGATTATACATACTCAACAGAAAAAGAAGAAAAACAAAGGGTAATCATAGTGTATAATAAAAAAGAAAATAATATAAAAGATTTCCCAAGAAGTAATGGTGTCCCTTCAAAAAAACCTCTAGGAGAGATGTAAATTGATAAGACTCATATTAGATAGCTACCACATGGGAGAATGGAACATGGCTAACGATTTAGCTATTGCTGAAGAAATTGGAAATAGTAACTCTCCAACTACTATTAAAGTTTATGGATGGTCCATACCCACTTTATCTTTGGGGAAACACCAGAAAGAATCATCAATAGACAAAGAATTTTTGAAAACTCACAAATTTGGGCTGGTAAGAAGGCCAACTGGTGGAAGAGCTGTATTTCACAACAAAGAAATAACCTATCTTTTTGCAATTTCTTCAAAAGATAAGAGGCTGCCAAAAAACGTGATTCAAAGTTATATGAAGATTTCTGATGGATTAACAATGACTTTAAAATCTCTTGGAGTCAATTGCGATGTTCAAAAAAATAAAAAAAAGGCTATAAGCAGGGATATTTGTTACGACTCGCCATCTTTGTATGAAGTCACAATAAATGGTAAAAAACTTATAGGTTCAGCTCAATACAGAAATGAAAAATTCGTACTCCAACATGGTTCAATACCAAATAAATTCGATTATAGAAACTATGTTGATTCGTTTAAAATTAAAAACAAAAAACAGATGATTTCTCATTTAGAAAACAATGTAACCGACATTCAGGAATATTTGGGAAGAAGCATATCTTATGAAGAATTTGCTGATGAAGTAAAAAATAGTTTTTCTAAAGTATTTGATGAAGAAGTTGAATATGGAGAAATAACTGAAAAAGAAATAAAATTGACCAAAAAATACTTAGAAAATTTTAAAATAGAATTATAAAAAGTTATTACAGTTCAAAAGTAAATTTTGCAAACCAAGACTTGAACGAGAGTATAAGAAATTTTGTGTAAAATAAAAAAACACCGAATTTGGTAGTAAAATAAAACCAAAGGAGGTGTTTTTTAAAATGAAAGAAGAAACAAGGAAAAGAAGAGAAAAAAGAGC